>Ga0210133_1000159_pt1 | contig 26812 bp, 19 predicted proteins | sample Joice_ThreeSqC_D_2_FD_184874 | JGI IMG/M metagenome (GOLD analysis project Ga0210133, IMG submission 184874) | Wetland microbial communities from San Francisco Bay, California, USA, that impact long-term carbon sequestration - Joice_ThreeSqC_D1... | ecosystem: Environmental > Aquatic > Marine >...
TCGGCGTGGGCGTGGGCGCGGCATTCGAGCTGGACGTTGCGGAAACGCTCGCGGGCGTGGGCGCCGATGGCGCGTAGCCGCGGCACGCGGTCGATCACGTCGATGGCCAAGCTGAAGCGGTCGACTTCGTTCTCGATGGCCAGCTCCAGGGGGGTGTTGATGTTGCCCTTCTCCTTGTAGCCGCGCACGTGCAGGTTCTTGTGGTTGGTGCGGCGGTAGGCCAGACGGTGGATCAGCCACGGGTAGCCGTGGAAGGCAAAGATGACGGGTCGGTCGACCGTGAACAGGCTGTCGAAATCGCGATCCGACAGGCCGTGCGGGTGTTCCTTGTCGGGCTGCAGGCGGAAGAGATCCACGACGTTGATGAAACGCAGCTTGAGGTCCGGAAACTCCTGGCGTAGCAGGGCCGAAGCGGCCAGGGCCTCCTTGGTGGGCACGTCTCCGGCGGACACCATGACCACGTCGGGTTCCTGTCCAGCGTCGGTGCTGGCCCATTCCCAGATGCCCAGGCCCTTGGTGCAGTGGCGCATGGCGGATTCCATGTCCAGGTACTGCAAATGCTTCTGTTTGTCCGCCACGATGACGTTGACGTAGTTGCGGCTGCGCAGGCAATGGTCCGCGACCGAGAGAAGACAATTCGCGTCCGGCGGCAGATAGATGCGCGTGACGGCGGCGCTCTTGTTGACCACCAGGTCGAGAAAGCCCGGATCCTGGTGGGTGAATCCATTGTGGTCCTGGCGCCAGACCGTGGAGGTGATGAGCAGATTGAGCGAGGCCAGGTCCGCGCGCCAGGGCAGGTGACTGGCGATCTCCAGCCACTTGGCGTGCTGGTTGAACATGGAATCGATGACGTGCGCGAAGGCCTCGTAGGTCGAGAAGAAGCCGTGCCGCCCGGTGAGCAAATAGCCTTCGAGCCAGCCTTCGAGGGTGTGCTCGGACAGCATCTCCATCACGCGGCCGTCCGGGCTCAACTCCGTTCCGTCGCTGTCCTCGGGCAGCGATTCGGCCATCCAGCACTTCTTGGTGACGGCATACACGGCGTCGAGCTTGTTCGAGGTGTTCTCGTCGGGCCCGAACAGGCGAAAGTTGGTCGGGTTGGCGGCCAGGGTGTCGCGCAGGAGCGCGCCCAGCGGGCGCGTGTTTTCGGCCGTGGTCTGGCCAGGCACGACGTTGGCGACGGCATAGGATTGAAAATCGGGCAGGCGAAGGTCCTTGCGCAGAAGCCCGCCGTTGGCGTGGGGATTGGAGCCCATGCGTCTCGTGCCTTTGGGGGGAAAGTCGCGCAACTCCGGCGCAAGTCGACCGTCGCGATCGAACAGATCGTCGGGCTGGTAGCCGCGCAGCCAGCTTTCGAGCTGCTTCAGATTTTCCGGCTTGCCGGCGACATCGGCCAGCGGGACTTGATGCGCACGCCACGTGCCTTCGACCTTGTGACCTCCCACGGTCGCTGGTCCAGTCCATCCCTTGGGCGAGCGCAGGATGATCATCGGCCATGTCGGACGGGGCGCCACGCCTGCGGATCGGGCTTCGGCTTGAATGCGCTGGATGCCTTCCACCGCGAAATTCAGGGTCGCCGCCATGGCTTGGTGCATGCTCGTCGGATCGGATCCTTCGACGAAGAGCGGCTCCCAGCCGTAACCGCGCATGAGGCTGGCGAGCTCGTCCTGCGGAACGCGCGCCAGGATCGTCGGGTTGTTGATCTTGTAACCGTTCAAATTGAGGATGGGCAGGACCGCCCCGTCACGCGCGGGATTGAGGAACTTGTTGCCGTGCCAGGAAGTCGCGAGCGGTCCGGTTTCCGACTCGCCGTCGCCCACCACCACCGCGACGATCAGATCGGGGTTGTCGAATGCCGCGCCGAAGCCGTGCGAAAGGCTGTAGCCGAGCTCGCCGCCCTCGTGGATCGATCCCGGGGTCTCCGGCGTGCAGTGGCTGCCGATGCCGCCCGGGAAGGAAAATTGCAGGAAGAAGCGTTGCAGGCCATGCAGGTCCTGGCCGCGGTCGGGGTAGATTTCACCGTACGAGCCTTCGAGGTACACAGGCGCCAGCACGCCTGGCGCGCCGTGGCCCGGGCCGGCTAGGTAGATGACGTTGAGATCGTATTCGCGGATCACGCGGTTCAGGTGCGTGTAGATGAAGCTCAAACCGGGGCTCGACCCCCAGTGGCCGAGCAGGCGTCTCTTGATGTGCTCGGGGCGAAGCGGTTCGTGCAGAAGTGGATTGTCGCGCAAGTAGATCATGCCCGCCGCGAGGTAGTTGCATGCGCGCCAGAAACCGTCGGTGCGCGCCAGTGACTCGGGCGAAAGGGGTGCGCCGCTGATGGTGGATTTGGCCGCTCCAACCGCGCGGTCGTCGACCAGAGCCTTCTTGCTGTTCGCCATGGCTGTCTCTCCTGGTTGTGGCTGGCGCGAAGAATAGCAGCGGCCGGCCGTGGACGCTCGGCTACGAGAGCGCTCGCGCAGATCGCATCTCGGTCCACAGCCACGCCGCCGCGCCGGCGAGAAAGAGAAGTGAGATACCCGCGTAGTACACCTGTCCGGGCACGCCCGGCGCAAGGTAGGCCGCTGCCTGGGGAAGCACGACGACAATGGCCAGGGCCAGCGCCGAGCGCCGTGGCGAGGCCAGGCGTGGCGCCGCTCCGGCCAGCACCGCGAGGTAGTAACTGGACAGGTTGAAGATGAATAGGGGCAGGCATACGGAGAGAGTCGTCCTGTCTTGATCCGCACGCTGGTGCCAAAGTGTTCTTCCCCACAACGCGAGCAGTACAAGCGAAGCGGTCCATGCTAGAGGCGCAGGCAGGTGCCACACCGCCGAGACCTGTCCCAACCCGATCCGGTTGGCGGAGGTGCTGGCCATGTGCTTGCCGCTGTTGTGTGCGAATTCCAACCACAGGGAAGGACCCGAGGTGTACAAGGAAAGGACCGCGAGAGCGAGGAAAGCGCAGCTCGCGGAAAGAAGCAGACGTTGGTTTGCCCCATTGGGCGGCCGGCGGCGCCAACGGTCGGCGACGACCGAGAAGAAGGGCCCGGCAAGGAGCAAAGCGGGAAAGATCTGCAACCCTGCCGACAAGCCCACAAGCACGCCGGCCAGGCGCGGGTGACCACGCTGATAGGTCGCGAGGCCTGCCAGCGCGAAGAGCAGCCACAGCGAGCGACCGATGCCGCCTCCGGTCCACAAGGTAATCCAGGGGAAGCCGAGCCCGATGACGAGCAGGGCGAGCGTTCCGACGCGCAGACCGAAACCCCATAGAAGCACCAGGGCGAGAAGCACCAAGCCGACCTCGTCGAGGTGACTCAAGGTTGAAAGCCAGGCGATGGAAGCCGGACGATCGCGCAGAAGGAGGGTGCGCAAAACGAAGGTCCAGCCCGGGGTGGCGTTGTAGCCGTGGTCGGCGAGCAGCGCGCTCCACGCCGCGGGATGGAGCTGCGACTGGAAGAACACCGTGTCTCGGCGAAACTCGGCCCAGCGCGCGGTCCCGAACCTGCCGGCGCAATCCTTGCCCTCGTCGAGCGCAGCAGCGAGCGGCACCAAGGTGTTGTTGCGCAGATCGCGCACGACCCGCGAAGGTTCGGCCGGCCATCGGCCTTCCTCCTGCGCCGCCACCGCGAGGCAGGAATACAGACGCGTGTAGCCCAGCTCGGGCGCGTACTTGGCCCCGAGAAAGTAGTGAGCGGCATCGTGGTAGTGCACGGAATAGTATCCGGACCAGCGTCCAAAGTTGGTGTAGGCCAGCGCGGAGGCGAGCACGAGCGGCGCAAGCGCGGCGGCGGAGACAAGGGCTTGCCAGGACCTGGGTGTTCGGCGAAGTCGGACCCACAGCAATGCCTCCACGCTGGGCACGAGCACTGCGAAGGTGACGAATCCCGCGATTCCGAAGGTGAAGTAGACGGCAAGGGCCCCCGCGAGATTCCCGCACGCGCCAGCCGCCCAGAACCAGCCCGCCCTACGGGCCGGCCACAGCAGCGCAAATACGGCCATGGCTAGAAAGCCAAGCACGATCTTGCGCCAGGCCTGCCACTTCACCAGATCACGCTGCGCTGGTGCCTCGACTGCGGGTTGAATCTTCACGTCGAGGGCCGCGGGCTTGCGACAGAACGCCTGCACCTCGGCGATGGCCACCGGACCTTGCCCCGGCATGGGGCGCAAGCGGAGGTATCGGCCGTGCCCCTCGAGTCCGGTGGCCATGCGCGCGCGCAGACCGGCGTTGGTCGTGGCCACTGCGGCCGACTCCCAGAATCCGCGAAAGCCCACGCCGTCCTCGGAAATGTCGATCGCAAGGCGCGCCTCGGCGCTGGCCTGAACGAGCAGCGCGCTCACGGCGGTATCGACTCCCAGATCCCACACCAGCGAGGCGCCCGGACCAAGCATGGTCGAGAGACTGGCGTTCGACGGATCCCCTTCTTGAGCCAGCACCCCGTCGGTGGCCAGTTGTGGCCGGTAGATCGCCGTCCACGCGCTCGGCGAACGTGCTGCCAACAGGTTGTTCTCGCCGCAGGGCTCGGCGCGCGCAGGCGACGCGAGCGCCAAGAAGACCGCGAAGGCGAGAATGCCGAAGTCGTGGAGCCACCTGCGGTCAATCACGATGCGACTTGTTCTCGCACGCGGGTCACGCGAGCGCAACGGGCCCACCCTCGCCCGGGGTGGCTTCACCCATCTACAGGTTCTTGTAAAGCGGGCCGCCGCCGCCCTCGGGCGGCACCCAGTTGATGGCGCCGTATGGATCCTTGATGTCGCAGGTCTTGCAGTGCACGCAGTTCGAGAAGTCGATGCGCAGCCTCTGGAACTTGCCGGTGGCCTCGTCGCGTTCGATCACGTAGACGTTGGCCGGACAGAATTTCTCGCAGGGATTTCCGTATTCCTCGGCGCAGCGCTCACAGTGGCTGGTGTCGACCTTGAGGTGGCAGGGCTGCTTCTCCTCGTGCCGCGTGCCCGAGTGGTAGACGTCGGTCAGCTTGTCGAAGGCGAGGCCTTGGTTGTCGTACTTGAAGTCGCGCTTGGGCGCACCCTGCGGATAGACATCGAGCAGCTTCCTCGTATCCTTGTGGTCCTCGTCGATGACCACCTTGTCCAGAGGATAACGCCCGCCGGTGATGGTCATGAGCCCGGCGTGGAAGGTACCGGCGTAGAGACCGGCTTTCATGAGCGCGCGGAAATTGCGCGCCTTGTACATGTCCTTGACGATGTACGATTTGGCCACCGCGGTTTCGTACTTGGCGAGTTGGGCGGTCGAAAAGTTGCCTTTCTCCAGCGCCTCGAACAGGGTTTCCGCCGCAAGCATGCCGGACTTCATGGCGTAGTGAACGCCCTTGAGCTTGGGCATGGCGACCATGCCGGCGCTGTCGCCACAGATGAGCGCGCCGTCAACCGCGAGCTTGGGCATGGAGAAGTAGCCGCCCTCGGGAATGGTCTTGGCCCCGTAGGAGACCACCTTGCCTCCTTCGAGGAGTTGTTTGACGAATGGGTGTTGCTTGAGCTGGCAGAACTGTTGGTGCGGATCGATGAGCGGATCTTGGTAGTCGAGCCCGGTGATGACGCCCACCGCGATCTGGTTGCCCGACATCGAGTAGATGAAGCTGCCGCCAAAGGTGTGGCTGTCCATGGGGTAGCCCATGGTGTGGATGACGTGACCGGCGGGCAGGGGCGACTTGGCGAACTCCCAGACCTCCTTGACCCCGGTGGCGTAGGCCTGGGGGTTGCGACCCTCGTCGAGGCCCAGCTTCTTCACCAGCTGCTTGGTGCACGAGCCGCGCGTGCCCTCGCAGAACACCGTGCACTTGGCCAGCAAGTTGGGGCCGGCCTCGAAGATCCCCTTGGGCGAGCCGTCGGGGTTCACGCCCTTGTCGCCGAGCTGGACGCCTATCACCTTGCGGCCCTCGTACAGCACTTCTTGCGCGGCAAAGGTGGTGAGAGCGTCCACGCCGGCAGCCGAGAGTTGCTCGCCCAGCCACTTGACCAACTTGCCCAGCGACACGATGAGGTTGCCGTGGTTGTTCATTTGCGGCGGCACCAGCGGGGACTTGAGGGCATGGTTGCGGGTGAGGAAGTACACGCCCTCGCTTCCCACCTCGCCCTCGATGGGGGCTCCCTTCTCCTTGTAGTCGGGAATCAGCTCGGCCAGGGCCTTGGGTTCGATGACCGCGCCCGAACAGATGTGGTCGCCCAGGTTCGTAGCCTTCTCGATGACCGCCACCACCATGTCCACGCCCAGGGTCTGCTCGTCGATGCGCTGGCCCTGCTTTTCGCCCTTGGCCACGGCGGCGTTGTGTTTCGCGATGAGGTTCGCAAGGTGCAGGGCGCCGGACAGCCCGGCCGGGCCGCCACCGACGAAGACGATGCCCGCTGTCATGGTGTCGCGTTCGATCATGGACCTTTTCTATCCCTATTTGCCCCTTCCCGCACGCCGCATCTCGCAGCGGGGGAACCCAAGAGGGTGCACAGGCGGAAAAGGGCGCGGGGGGAAGAGGGGCGGAGTCAGGTTCGCATCCGAGATTCTCACCTACCTCGAGCTCTCTGGTCATTTCCAGGCCCGGTGTGGTTAACTGCCCAAGCTCGTCACCGACCGAGGACATGGCCTTTGATGTGGGCTAGACGGCTTGCGTTTCGCTGGGAGCGGCTACGACGAAATCCAGCCGCCCATTGGTGCGTGCTGTTCATCGTTCTGGCGGTCACGATTCCCCTGCACAACAACAACGCCAACCCCTATTCGCGCTTCGCCCTGCTGGAGGCCATCGCAGAAGACCACAGCCTGGCCATCGATGCGTATCGCGACAAGACCTGCGATTGGTCGAAGACCCCCGACGGGCGCTACTATTCCAACAAAGCGCCGGGCCCGGTGCTGCTCGCGCTGCCGCTGTACCTGCCGCTCGATGCGGCCGTGGTCGCGCACGCCACCGATCGCAAGACGCGCGATGCCCGGCGGTTGCAGGCGAGGGACACATTGCTGGACGCGCTCTCCATCGTGCTCCAGGTCTTGCCCTTCGCCTTTCTCGTGCTCCTGTCGGCGAGCATGCTGGCAGCGCGAGGCGTGAGCCGGCCAGCCATCGAGCTCGCCACCCTGGCGATGTTGTTCGGCAACACCGCATCCCTGCTCATGAACATGTTCCACGGCCATGGCCTTGCCGCGCTGCTGACCCTTGGGCTCGCGCTGGCATTCATCGAACGACGCATGTTTCTGGTGGGCCTGCTCTTGGGTCTCGACGTGCTCTGCGACTATGGCTCCGCGCTCTTTGTCCCCATCGTGCTGCTGTTGGTGCTCGCGCTCGAAGGACGCGAGCGCGGGGGCGGCTTGGCCCGACTTCTCCGCGTGATGCTCGGCGCCGTGGCGCCGCTGCTCGCGTTCGTCGCCTACCACGCGCTCTGTTTTGGCGGGCCCTTTGTCTTGCCCAACAAGTACCAGAACCCCGTTTTCGTCGACAATGGCGGCGGTGCGTTGTGGGGCGTGATCGACCGCTTCCCGAACGCCCACCGCGCCTTCGAGCTGCTCTTCGGCAACAAGCGGAGCTTGTGGGTGACCCAGCCATGGGTTCTCTTGCTCGCCGGCCTGCTGCTCGTCTTCGCCTGGCGAAGGCGCGGCTGGACGCGAGCGCGCGCGGGCGCGGCGCGCATCGTGCTACCCCTGGCCTTCGGCGGGCTTGCCGCCCTCTTGGTCATGAATGCCTCCTTCGGCGGGTGGCACGGCGGCGTGAGCCCAGGTCCGCGCTACCTGAGCGCCATCCTTCCTCTGGTCGGTCTGGCGCTGGGTCTCTCGTACGATCTGTTCCCGCGGCCGGTGCGCATCGGGCTGTGGCTTTCGATGCTGCCGGCGCTCGCGCTATTCATCATCATTTGGGCGGGCGACGTCACCATCTGGCCGGACGAAAACATCTGGCCTCGCTGCTACGCCACACTCTTCAAGTCGGGACCGGTCAAGACCTACCTGCGCCTGGGCTTTCTCCTCCTTGGCTTTGTGCTCGCGGCGTCGGTTGCTCTGTTCCGCTCGCTTGGGTGGCCTCGTGCTCGGGATGCTCAACCATCGTTGGCAAAGCCCGAGCCGCCCGTTGCGTGAGGCGGGCGAGACGGTACGCCCCCTTCCTACCACCGCTGGCATCTTTGGCGCTGTTCTCCGTGCTACTCTGCGCCCGTGTCCGAATCCACGAATCCCGACGATGTCGTCACCCTGGTGCGCCTCGGCGAGTTGACCGCGGCGCAGCTTTTGCGCGGGCGCCTCGACTCGGAAGGCATCGCGTGCTTTCTCCCCGACGAGATCATGGCGACCCAGACCTGGCACCTGCAAAGCGCCATCGGCGGCGTGAGGGTGCAGGTGCGGCAGGCGGATCTCGAGCGCGCCAAGGAGATCCTTGCCGAGCCGGGGGTCGCTGACCTCGTTGCACAGGCCGACGCGGGACAGGACGCGGCGGCGAGGGAACCGGCGAAGCCCGCGGGCGATGGCGAACCAGACGACGGTACCATCAGCGTCGGTGACCGCGCCGCGTTCCGGGCCCTGCGCGTGGCGCTTGTCAGTCTCTGGTTGATGGGACTGGTTCACCCCTATTCGCTTTGGTTGTCGATACAAGCGCTTGGAAGAGACGACCTCACCGCGTGGGGCCGAAGCCGTGCGGGCATTGGCCTCATGGTGAGTCTCGTCGGGTGCGCTTGGATGGCTTTCCTCGTGTACCGGCTCGTGCACATCACCCGTTAGCGAATCCTCCCGCATTCGCGCTATGTCGCCACCACCGGTACACTAAGCTCCATGCCGGCCCGGCCAGCGCGCGGAAGACTGCTTGCCAAGTTGCTTGTGGCCATGCTCGTGCCGGCCACCCTGGCCCTGGCCCTTTTCGCGGTGGCCGCGCACGAGATCGCGCGGCGGGTGTTGGAGGACGAGCTAGGGCGCAGGTTATCCACGGCGGCGACCGCGGTGGCTCTCCTCGTACTGCCCGAGCAGATCTCGGCGATCGCGGCCGGCGACGAGCAAACCAACACCTACGCCAATCTTCGCCACCGGGCGGCGCAGACGCGCGAGCGACTGGCCGTGCGCCGGGTGATGCTGGTGGCGCGCGACTTGACGGTCCGGGCGGACAGCGAGGGTGCCCTGGCGCTCGGGGCGCGGGCTTACGAGCTCGGCGCGGATGTGCCGGAGATCGAGCGGGCGAGCCTCGGCCCGGCCACGGCCTCACCGCTGTTCATCGGACGTGACGGCCGGCCCTACAAACGAGGCTACGCGCGCATCGGCAACCCGGCAGCGGGATTCGCCGTGGTCGAGGCCAGCGCGGAGTACCTCGATGCGCTTGCCGCTTTTCGGCGCTACCTGGCCCTCGGTGGGACGGCGAGCCTCTTCATCATCGTGGCTCTGGCGATGTGGCTTTCCCGGCGCATGACCGGTCCGCTCGAACGATTGGCCGCCGCCGCCGAGCGCATCGGCCAGGGTGACCTCGCCGGCGTGGTCGCAGTCGAGACTCGCGACGAGATCGGCGCGCTGGCGCTGCGTCTCGACGAGATGCGCGCGGCTCTTTGTGCGCGCGACGAGCGTATGCAGATGATGCTCGCCGGAATCGCCCACGAGGTGCGCAATCCCTTGGGTGGGCTCGAGCTCTACGCGGGCCTGCTCCGCGAAGGGTTGACCGGCCAGTCCGAGCGCCTGGCCGAGGTCGCGCGGGTCGAGCGCGAAATTGGGTACCTGAGGGATGTGGTCACGGATTTTCTCGATTTCGCCCGTCGTCCGGCGTTGACGTTGGAGAAGGTATTGGCGCTGGAGCTCCTGCAGGAGGTCGCCGAGATCTGCCGGCCCAAGGCTGTTGGCGCGGCCGTTGAAGTGCAGTGCACCGCGAATGTGGTGGCATGCGCTGATCGCGCGCAATTGCGCCGCGCCCTGCTCAACCTGGCTCGAAATGCCGTCGCGGCGGCCGGCCCTCAGGGGAAAGTCATTCTGACTGCGTATGGTGATGGACAGGCGCACATCACCTGGGAAATCCGCGACAGTGGTTCCGGCGTGCCCGATGAGATACGCGACAAAATCTTCACCCCATTCTTCACCACCCGCGAGCGAGGGACCGGTCTCGGTTTGGCCTTCGTCCAAGAGATCGCGCGTGACCACGGCGGCGCGGTGAGTGTCGATCGTGCTTCCGAGGGCGGCGCCCGCTTTCGTCTCACGACCCAGCGTGCAGACTGATGGCGGAACAGGCCGAGGATGATTTCGAGAATGACGAGCAGCACCACCGTCGCTGTACAGTTTCAGCTCGAGCGAATGGTAGCCGCCCACGAGGTCGAAGTCGGTCCCCCAATCAGCATAGAACGAAAATCAGCGCGTTAGGACAGCGAAATCCGGTCCGAGAGTGGTAAAGAAGCAGCGTGGATTTGGACCTGACAGATACCCACAAGGCCCTGCGCAAGCAGGCGCGCGAAGTTTCGCTTGGTGAAGTCTCCGCACAGGCAGCCGAGACCGATAGTCAGCAGCGATTTCCGCGTCAGGCCGTCGATCACCTGGCGAAGCTCGGCATGCTCGGTGTGGCCGTGCCCAAAGAATGGGGGGGCCTGGGGCTCGACACTCTCGCGGTCGCGATAATGATCGAGGAGTTGGCCAGCGCTTGCGCCTCGACCGCGGCCATCGCCTGCGTACAGAACCTGCTTGTGGCGGAGCCTATCCTCCGCTTCGGTAGCGAGGACCAGAAGCGCGACTGGCTGCCTGCCTTGTCGAGCGGCGCGAAACTGGGCTGCTTCGCCTTCACCGAAAATGGTGGCTCGGCCGCCAACGGCATGGCAACGCAGGCCCGGCGCGCTGGCGGGGAATTTGTTCTCGATGGGATCAAGAGCTTCGTCACTTGTGCCCCGGTCGCGGATGTCGCCCTGGTATTCGCGGTCACCTCGCCAGGCGGCAAGGACGGGCTTTCAGCCTTCCTCGTGCCCACGAAATCAGCAGGTATCGCTTTCGGCCCGGCCCACGTCAAACTGGGGCTGCGTGGGGCCACAAGCTCCTCGCTCACCTTCACCCATGCCAAGGTTCCGTCCAGCTCGTTGCTCGGGACCGAGGGCGCAGGTCACGAGGTTCTGAGCTTCGCCAGCGATGCTGGCCGTATCGGGGCCGCGGCGCTGTCTCTGGGTATCGGGCGCGCTGCTTTTGCCGCGGCTACCCGCTACGCGCTCGACCGGCATGTGAACGGCGAGGCCATTGCGGGGCATCAGGCCATCCAGTTCAAGTTGGCCGACATGTCGACACACATCGACGCCGCTCGCCTGCTCACCTGGCGCGCGGCGGTTTCTCGTGACGCGGGTGCGAGCGTGGCAGCCCATGCCTCGATGGCCAAGCTCGTCGCTTCCGAGGTCGCGAGTCGGGTGTCGAGCGACGCGGTCCAGGTGCTGGGCGGCAATGGCTGCCTCGCAGACTACACCGTCGAGAGAAATCTTCGCGATGCCAAGGTTACGGAGATCTACGAAGGCACGAGTGAGATTCAGCGACTGGGCATTGCATCTGCGTTACTAAAGGAATAAGACCGGTGCTGTTCCCCATTCCAATGCTGCGGAGGGCCAGACAATGAAGCTGAACGCAATGTTGTTCGCCACGGGAATCTCTCTTGCGTTGGGGGCGTGTGCCTCCACGGGTGGCGGCGGCGGTGAGTCCGTTCCGGTCGTGGTACGTGGGGGCGAAGAAATCAGGGTCGATACGGGTGGTATTCCGCCGGACAAGCAGGCGGACATCTACCTGGTGTTGCAGCAACGTGATGCCTCGGCGCGGAAGTGCTACCAGGACGTGCTCAACGAGAAGCACACCCGTGAATTCAAGGGGACAGTGAAGATCCTGATGTCCCTCACGACTGGCGGAACCGCGAGCGCCGTCAAGGTCATGGGTGGAACGCTCAACAACAAGGACGTCGAAGATTGCTTGGTCAGCACCATCAAGCAGTTCGAGTTCCCGAAGCTCGATCGTGGCGGCGACATCCAGTACGACTACACGTTCGAGCCGCAGTACTAGGGCCGCCTCGATTCGCCTGAAACTTCAGGCGATATCCGGTGAGGTGGCGCTCGGCAGGGTCCGGGCTGAGGCGGGGTTTGACCGCTCGGTGTCCGTAGGTCCGTTGACTACGTAGGCACACCCCCATTAAAGGACCCGCGCGCTCTTATTTATTTCGGCACCAATCGCCGGACCCTCTGCGCCCTAATGCAGACGATGCCGTACGGGGGACTACTGGCTTGTAAACCAAACCAGAAACTGTATAATGCATTACTAAGCATCATGAGACCAAAGTTTATCGTCTCAATGGGGGCTGTCGCAGCGCTAGTCCTGGGCTGCGCTTCTGGGCCCGAGGTGCAGGATAGCCACAGTCGTCCACGGCGGGCGAAGAAGGCCAATTCAAGTGGCTGGGCCACCGGCCAAGTGGAGGCGGATGACAACGCCATGGGCATGTCCATGTCCATGGGGGTACTCGACGAGCGTGCGGTGGATCGCGCCATCAAGCCGCACGAGCGCGCACTGTCCAACTGCTTCGCGCGTGCGGGGGATGCGCGCCAATACCTGTCCGGCCAGGTCGATATGCGCTTCGTGGTCAGCGGAACTGGTCAGGTTTCGGATGTCCAGGTGATCAAGAACGGGCTCGGCAGTTACCCGGTGGAAAGTTGCCTCGTGGCCGTGGGCAAGCGGATCACGTTCCCCGCGCCCGAGGGCCGTCGGGGCACGGACTTCGAGTATTCGATGAGTTTTCGATCGACGGGTGAGCGCAGCGTGATTCCGTGGAGCGCGGAGGAGCTGGCCCACTATCTCTACGGCATCTCCACCGATCTGGCTAGCTGCGGGCCGCTCGGTACCGGCGAGGTGGACGTGATCGCCTATGTCGAGCCGGGTGGGCAGCTGGGTTCGGTGGGATTTGCGTCGCAGGGCTCGCTCGACGCGGATGCTGCCATCTGCGCGGTGGCGGTTCTGCGCAAGATCCGGGTCGCGGATCCTGCCGCCCATTCCAGTGTGGTGCTGCGCGCGACCTTCCCGTTGGCCATGATCTTCGAACGGCCAGCGGTCGAGCCTTCTCGCAAGCTATCCAAGCGCACGCGACACCGGCAGCATTAGATCATCACGGTGGCCTGGCGAGTGCGCTGCGGGTCAGGTTCGCGATGAGATTGAGCAACCGCTGCAGCTCGTCCACCGTGGTTTCGGCTCGTAGGTGTAGGGTATTGCCCTCGCGCGAGTTTTCTGCTCGCCGGATGAGCGAGGAGAAGCCGCTGACGAAGACGAGTGGATTGCCGAGCAGCTTGCGCTTCCACGAAGGGAACTCGTGCTCCCAGCGATCCGCCTCGGCGGCGGTCTTCCATTCCGCGCTCACCTCGATGTAGGGCGCTTCTACGCCCACCACCAGCGTCAGTACCTCGGGCGGCGGAGGCGTGTCACCGCCCACCGCTTGCACGGGCGTGTCGTCGGCGGCGCCGCGCGTGCTCGGCATGACGTAGCCCGTGGGCGAGGCTTGGCCGAAAAGGCCCGTCGCCATCATCATGAAGGCCGCATCGTCAGGCAGCGCGCCCTCCTCCGCCTCGATGCGCGCGGCGATCTTCTCCCACCGTTTGCGGTCAACCGGCTTGCGCCTGGGCCCGGCGTCTCGTGCATCCGCGACCCCCGCATCCAGCGCGGTGATCGCGCCTCGGGCTGCCAGGGCCTCCATGTCGAGCAATTGCGCCGCGTACGCCGGGGGTGCCATGATCGCCAGGGATTCCTGCGGCAGGGCGAGGATTCGGTCGTCGCGGTCCAGTCCCTCGTGCGCCGTGTTCGAGGCTTGCCGGCGGATGCCGACGGGACGGCCAGCGATCTTCTGCCATGTGATGGGTTTGCGCGCCGCCTTGGCGCCACGGTCGAGGCCGGCCTTGAGCGCGCTGTCGGTCAGGTGGTGACGCACGGCCAGGAAGGTGACCGCGTCGTCGGCTGGATTGGGGGTGGCAATGAGCAGGTCGTCGAAGTCGCGGTAGAGGTCGAGACCAGTCCCCTCGATGAGGCGGTGGCGGTCGGGAAGGAGCAGGAGGAGTTGGTCGATGGCCGCAATGGTCTTTTCACTGTCCGCCGAAGCGCGCAGGCGATCCAGGCGCAGCAGAGCAATGAGGCGCGATCCCTCGGGGCCATTGTCGCGCAGATCCCCGGGGCGCCTTCGGCCACCATCGACGCTGCCCCCGCCATCGTGCGGTAGGGTCGAGCCTGCGGCGTCGCGTTGGTCTTCCTGCGCGCCGCCGTCCGGGGCGCTGGCTAGGGTGACGCCTTCGTGGGCGGGCGCGACGTGGTGTCTCGGTCTCCTCTTCCGCGCCGGGGGCTCGTTGCCGGGCTCGGGTTGTTTGTCGGGTGGAGCGCCCAGCGGCAGGTCCTTCACGACGTCGACGGCGATGGCCTGTATCTTCACCGGCGGAACCAAGCGCAATGCTCCCGCCACGCTGAGCCCCACCGCTACCGCGACGATGAGGAGGTGCACCGCAACGGAGACGCTCAGGGCTAGCAAGATGCGGCGCATTCATCGACAGCATAGACTGCCGGGAAAGCGGCATGCCACATTCATTGCGCGGTGGTCAGGGCTCGTATGCGGGCCGACACAATCGCCGGGTGGGGCGCGCGGGCGGCCGTGAGCAGGGCGCCATCGCGCGGCCGGAGTTGGGTGATACCGGCGAGGCTCGCCGCCAGGAAGATCCCGGCCACGCGGGCCTCCAGCGCCGGGCTCTTGGTCGCGTCCAGCGAGATCACGACGCCATCCGGCTTGAGCGCGGGTAGGAGCGCAAGCAGGAGATCGGCGGCGGCCGATTCCTCCTCGATATCGACCAAGCTATCCACCAGGATCGCTCCGGCCGCTCCCGCTGCCAGCGGCACTTCAGAGCCGGCGACCATGACGGTCAGCGGGTGAGCCTGCTTGTGCGCCCGGCGTTGCGCCCGCACCGCCGAGGCGCGCTTGTCCTCCTCGACCAGGGCGAGCACGGGTATCTCGGTGGCCAGGGTCTCGGCCAGCCACAGCGCGGAGAGCACCACCACCGGCGCATGGTCGGCCACCAGGCTGCACACCCGGTCCAAAGTGGCCGGGCTGCCAAGAGCTCCCAAGAGCAACGGGCCGCGCATCGGGCGCACTATAGGAGGCACCACCGGCCCGCGGCAACCACAACCTCGAAACCAGGCGTCTACCGATCCGTCTTCGCCGACTGGTACATTGTGGCTCATGAGCTATCTGGCGGAGCTCCGGGCGGGCGATACGCGACTGGGCGGCAAGGCGGGCTCTCTCTCGCGGCTGGCCAGCGCCGGACTGCCGACTCCTGCGGGGTTCGTTGTCACCGACGATCTCTTCCGCGCGCTGTGTCCGGAATTCCCCGCCTACGAACGGCTCGACGAGGAAGCCCTCGTCTTGCTGGACCGGCTCCGCAAAGGGATTCGCCGCGCGCCATGGCCGGCGGACTTTCTCGACGAACTGCGTGGCCGCCTGGCCATGTTACCGGCGACAAGCTTCGCTGTGCGCTCCTCCTTCGCCAGCGAAGATCGTCCGGGAAGGCTCGCGGCAGGTGTCTACGATTCGCGCGTGGACGTGTCCATCTCCTCGGTCGAGCAAGCCATCCGCGACGTGCTTTGCTCGGCCCTGGCACCAGGGGCGGTGGCCTACGCCGTCTCTCACGGGGAGGTGCCGGGAGACGGTCCCTTCGCCGTGCTCGTGCACGAGTACGTGGCGGGTACCGCCGAGGGCAGCGCGGCTTTGGTTCCAGTCTCGGCGGCAACCCCAGCCGAGCCGCTGGTCACCTTGCGACGTGGCGAGCTGCCGGCCGAAGCGCGGGCAAATCTTGGAGCCGCCATCGCCGGTCTTGCCGCCACGGCTGGGCCGATCGAGGTCGAATGGGTCCTTGCAAGGGGGCAAGTAGTTTACTTGCAGACCAGGCCCTACGAGGCACCCCGCGCGCCTTCAACATGGGCGGGATGGACAGGACTTGTCGACGAGTCCATGCGCGATCGCTGGCAGTGGGACGCCGGCCACAATCCGCTGCCGCTGTCACCCGCACAAGCGGGACTGGTCGAGATCGTCGATGGAAGCTGCTCCATCGGGGTACGCCAGCGCGTGCTGGGTGGATACCTCTTTTGCGCCAGAGACGAACATCCCCTACCACCCGCCATTCGTTGCGAGGACGCGGAAGCATTCTTCGCGTCGCTGCGCCTGACGGTCGAGACCCGCCTGACCGAACTCGGACCGAGACCCAACCTGGAGGAGGCTTTGCGGGCCTTCGTGTTCGCCTACCAGCAGATCTTCGGCGTGTTGCAACCGGCGCTGCGCGAGGCCCAGGTCAGGTTGCGCGGATTCCTCGAGGCGCATGCCCCAGCCGCGCTCGAATTGCTTCCGTTGCTGCGCGCGGCTGTTCCGTCCGTGGCCAGCGAGCGGCTTGCGGCTGCGGGACGCGTTGCCTCGGCGGGAACGGGGGAGGCTCGCGATCGGGCCATCGCCGACTACCTCGTCCGTTTCGGCGACGAGGCCGGGAGCTGGGACGTGGTCGCACCAACCCTAGCGGAGGATCCTCGCGCGCTTCGCGACCGGCCGGCCGAGGCCGCGGTCGCGTCGGCGGACTGGCAGCGAGCCAGCGCCGAGGTGGAGGTACGCTTGGATGCGCGCTTTCCGGTCTTGCGCCACGAGTGGCGCAAGCTCCTGTCCCTTGCCCGCACGGCGGTCGCGCTCGGCGAGGCCGACGATTGGCTCTACGCCAGGTTGCAGGCGAGCGTCCGGCGCGCTCTCCTGGTGTTGGGCGAACGGCTGGCTGCGGAGCGGGTTCTTGCCGAAATCGCGGAGATCTTCTACTTGCCCTTGTCGCATGTGCGAAGCATTGCGGGGGGCGCGGTCGCACCACCCGGTCTGGCGGCCTTGGCGGCGGAAGGCCGCCGGGCATGGCAAGAGGCCTGCCGGGATCCGCCGCCTTCGCGTGCCGCCTGCGAGGACGGGGCTGTGTGGGGGACGGGCACAGGTGGGCGGGCTATCGGGCGCGTGTTCTTGCATCGGCCCGGTTCGCGCAGCTCCGAAGCCGGAGTTCTCGTCACGAGGACGCTCCTGCCGACCGAGTTGCCGCTGCTCGCTCCGGCCGCCATCGTCAGTGAAACCGGCGGGCCGCTCGATCATGTGGCCGCGCAGGCGCGGGAGCGAGGAATTCCGGCCGTGGTCGGCGCGTCCGGCGCGTTGGCAGCGCTACGTGAGGGCGACTGGGTGCTCGTCGACGGAGAGCGCGGTCTGGTGGTGCGGCTAGGTTGACGAGGGCGGTGGCTCGATCAACTGCGGTCGCGGTGGAAGATCGCTCGGGCCACCGGCCTGCCTTCCCCGGTTTACCCGCTCACGAAGCTCCTTGCCTACCTTGAAGAAGGCCAGGCGTTTCGGCTTGACATGTACCGTATCGCCGGTGCGCGGATTTCGTCCCTCGTAGGCCTTGTAGTCGCGAACCGTGAAACTGCCGAAGCCGCGAATCTCTATACCCTCCCCCTGCTGCAGGGCCCGGGTCATGCACGAGAAGATTTGGTCGACCAAAAGCTCTGCGCGCGCCCAGGGAAACTTGAGCTTGTCGGCGACCACCGCGATGAGATCGGCCTTGGTCATGACGTCGTTCCGGTAATCTATCGAAAAGAAAGGGATTAGTCGAGAGGTCGGGCAGGCAGGGACGCAGCGGGATCTCCGCGGTAGCGATAGGACTTGAAAAACGAGTATTCCGTGCAGTTGTGACGCGCATAGAAATCGATGACATCGCGCCAGCCAAGTTCCTTCTTATCCATGCCATCCTTGATATCGCGCCAGGAAAAGTTCTGCGGGCACATCGTCCCCCGGGGCGGCGCATGGCCGACCGAGGTCCGCGGGTCGTAGAGCGTAGCGTTGGGGGGAACGCGCGAAACATAGAAGGCCTCAAGCGCCGGCATCTCGATGACCTCGATGCTGGTGACGTCGATGGGGGAGTCTTTGCGATACAGGCACTCGCTGCGCAGGATGGTTTGCTCGGGCTCGATGGCGATGGCGTTGTGAGGGAGCCGAGCTTTCATGGCGCATTTCTTCTTGTCGGGTACGGTGGTCTGGATGCGGTAGGCCAGATAAAGCGGCGTGCGGTTCTCGATGCGCAAGACGTAGTGATCCGTGGAGATCGAGTGCGATCCGAGGAACGAGGTCTGCTTGCTCACTTCCAGCGTGATGCGCAGGTGCCGCGTCTCGATGGGCGACCTGATGCGCAGGCGTTGCCTCTCGTGCAACTCGTCGAAGTAGGGATTGGGCTGGCATAGATCTTCGTAGGGTGGGGCGGGGATGCCGTAGGTCTTGGCGTCCTGCTCGACAAGCCCCTTGTAGTAGACGACCGAGAAGCGCATGTCGGAATTGATCATCGACGAGGGCGGGGGCGGAGGGTCGGGACGCTTGGGCGTGGGCGGCGGCGAGCTGGCGGCGTGGAGGATCAGTACTCCCATGGCGATGGCGAAGATGCCAGTGAAGAACACGGCCAGTGCAAGCGGCTTACCTTCCACGTCGTCCTATCCGAGCACGTCGATACCGCCCAAGTATGGGCGAAGCGCCGCAGGCACGTCTAGCCTTCCGTCAGCGCGCTGGTAGGTTTCAAGAACACCGATCAGGGTTCTTGGCAAGGCCAAAGCAGAGCCGTTCAGCGTGTGGACGAAGCGGTTCTTCTCCTTGCCGTCCTTGAAGCGGATCTTGGCACGTCGGGCCTGGAACTCGCCGAAGTTCGAGCACGAGCTGACCTCGAGCCACTCGCCGCAGCCGGGCGCCCACAGCTCGAGATCGAACTTGACCATGGCCGAGAACGACAAATCGCCAGTGCACATCTCGACCACGCGGTAGGGGAGCTCGAGCGACTTCAACACATCCTCGGCGTCGGCGAGCAGATCTCTGAGCTCGTCCATGGAACGCTCTGGCCGCACGAACTTGACCAACTCGACCTTGTCGAACTGGTGCCCGCGCTTGATGCCGCGGGTGTCGCGGCCGGCGGCCATCTGCTCGCGGCGAAAGCACGCGGTGAAGGCCACGTGCTTGATGGGTAGCGTGGCGCCGTCGAGGATCTCCTCGCGGTACAGGTTTGTGACCGGCACCTCGGCGGTAGGGATGAACCAGAAGTCCTCGCTCGCGTCGCGGTAGAGGTTGTCACCGAACTTGGGCAGATTGCCGGTGCCGACCAGGCAGTCGCGGCGGACCATCACCGGCGGGAGGATCTCGGTGTAGCCGTGCTTGCCGGTGTGCAGATCGAGCATGAAGGAAATGAGCGCGCGTTGCAGTTTCGCGCCCCAGCTCTTCAAAACGTAGAAGCGGCTGCCCGAGATCTTGACCCCGCGGTCGAAGTCGATGACGCCCCAGCGCGGTCCGAGATCCCAGTGGGCCTGCGGGGTGAAGTCGAAGGCACGCTTGGTCCCTTCTTCGCGCACGATGCGGTTCTCGTTCTCGTCCTTGCCGACCGGCACCGTGGGGTGGGGCAGGTTGGGCAACTCCAGCAGTCGCTCGTCGAGAACCGCCTCGCGCGCCGCCAGATCCTTGAGCAGCTGCTCGTTCTTCTCCTTGAGCGCCGCGCCCTTGGCCTTGATCCCTTCGCGCGCCTCGGGCGTGGGTGCCTTGGCGATCTCTTTGGACAGACGGTTCTGGTCGGCCTGGATTGCCTGGGATTCGTTCTTCAGCTTGCGCACCTCTTCATCGAGGGCGATCACGGCGGCGAGGTCGATGGCGGCGCCGAGCTTGGCGAACCCCGCCCGGACGTCTTCGGGGTTGTCACGGATGAGTCGAATGTCGAGCATGGAGGTGCCCGAGTGTACGACGAGTTCCCATCTTCGGGCCAGTCCCCCGCTGGGAATCTTGCCTTGGGAGCGCTTGCGGGCTCGCCCCGGCAAAGCGCGAGGTGGTGGCCCGCGGATCGTAGGTGAAGTCGCCATGGATGCGGTTCATGAGGCGAAGACAGCCCGCCAGCAGGGGCCGTCCGGACGGAAAGGAAACCTGGGCATAGTCGCGCAGGGCCGGCCAGGGGACGATGAATGGGGAAGGGAAGCTCATCTCCTGCGCTTGCACATCGCGGGCGGCCGAGAGGCAGCGGCCAAACTTTGTTCAAGGGGAGGTCTCGACCGGCGGACCACTGCGGGCGCGTCATCACCTCGACCTGACTTCGCGCCGTCACCGTGAGGACCGGTGTGCGCCGCCGTCAGCACCACGTGGGGCGCGCGGTTGCCGAAGTAGTCGAGGCGTTCCTGGCGAACCACGGGACTACCGGGCCGGCGTCACCCAGGTGACCACCCCGGCCGCGCAGGCCTTCGCGCGCGGTGCTGTCGTCTGCCAGGATCACGCGCATGTCTTCGTTTCGTGCTGCCGGCGGCTCGACATTCCGCGCGCTATGTCAGCGGTTACCTCGCGCCCACAACGCAGCCGGTTGCAGGGGATGGACAAGCTCAGGAGATGGCCAGTCACGCCTGGGCCGAGGCGCGGATCGACGGGGTGGGTTGGCAAGGATTCGATGTGGCCAACCAAGTGCGCGCGCACGGACGCCACGTGCGAGTAGCGGTGGGGCTCGATTACCTCGACGCCTGTCCGGTGCGAGGCTACCACCGGGGCGGCGGTGGCGAAACCCTCGGGGTCGAGATCAAGGTCGGCGAGGCCAACGGGCGCGAGGAGTTGCCAGCATCGTCGGCGAGGCGACAGCAGGCAGAGCAACAGCAACAGTATACGCGGCGCGAGCAGTGACTGCCCGCCTCGCGGGGGCCGCACCTGTCCACATGGCGATGCCTGCTACGGAATGATCAGGATCCGGCAGCCCGAGGGACAGTAACCGGGGAGCCCGTTGTTTCCGCCGTCGTCGCACATCTCGCCTTCGTCGGCCTGGGTCACGCCGTCGCCGCAGAACGTTCCCAAGGTACAAGTCGTGCTGCACGCGCCGTAGCCGCTGTTGCCGTTGTTGGGACCGTCGTCGCATTCCTCGCCGATGGCCAGAATGCCGTCGCCGCAGATCGCGGTGCAGTCGCTGGGAGCGGCATTGAAGCCGCTGAGCGTGAGCTTGTACGACGATCCCGTGGTTTGCCGTTCCGCCTGGAAGACCGCGGCCTCGTACACGTTGCCGGCGCTGATGCCGAACTTGGACGCCGTGGTGGCGTTGATGGTGACCGAGCCCTCCACGGGCGTGTGGATGCCGCCCAAGTCCACCGCGAGCTTCTTGTTGATGAAGACCCACACGTCGTCATCGCCCACGAAGTTGAGCGTGTAGCTCTTGTCCGACTCGAACTTGAACCAGTAGCGGACCTCGCTGGTGAAGCTGAAGTTGTGCAGAACGTCCGCGCCGCTTCCGTCCACGTCATGGGGCCAGGTTCCCTGGAGGTCGTAGTACGGCGGAATCTGTGCGTAGTGCATGTCCGTGGCGGCCGAGAAGGTGTCGCTGTCGACCGGGAAGAAGAGGGGATTGCCGTCCATGACGTTGACGATGAAGCGCGCGACCCAGTTGCCGTTCGAGTCCACGCAGCTACCCGGCAGCATGGTCTTGCCGGCCGCAATCTCCTTGTCGCAATCGGTGGAGCCGTACATGGAGGTGCACGGAATGGGATAACCGCTTGCATCCGTCAACTCGGAGCCCACGTTGCCGCAGTAATAGGCAGGTTCGGTATTGTACCACTGCTCGCCGTTGGCGCCGTAGCGGTTCACGTAGGCGCCCGTGCCGTCGTTCCACAGCGCCAGCTTGGAGGGCGTAGCGTGGTTGATCCCGTCGGTGTTGCGGTACCACTGTGCGAAGGTCGTGCCGCTCTCGATGTGGACCGCATTGCCCGTGACCTTGGTGTAGACCGGCTTGCCCTCGCCATCGAGTTCCTGCTCGACCAGCCCAATCGTGGCGGTGGAGGACCCGGTCACTCCGGCTTCGAAGTCGGTGGGAGCGTGGAATTTGAAATCACGGTACACGGCCGGCACCATCATCTTGTCTCCGAGGTCGGGCTGCGTGCACTTGAAGCCCGTCTCGACCTTGCAGTCGGACGAGCAGCCGTCGCCATCGGTGTTGTTGCCGTCGTCGCATTCTTCGTTGAGCACGATGCCGTCGCCACACCTCGACGTACAGGCACTGCTGCCCTTGCACGAAGGCTCATTCTGGCAGTCGGAGGAACAACCGTCGAAGGGCATGCTGTTGCCGTCGTCGCAACCCTCGGCGCCTTCGATGGTGCTGTCCCCGCAGGTGGTGTGCGAGCAACCGCTGGGACTGCCGTCGCACTTCCAGCCGATCTCGACCTTGCAGCCCCCCGAGCAGCCGTCCCCGTTGACCAGGTTGCCGTCGTCGCACTGTTCGGGGAAGACCACCAGCCCGTCCCCACAACGCGCGACCGGCCGGCAGGGCTCGCCTGGCGTCACGCAGGAGTAGCCGGGCTCGACGCTCAAGCAGTTGTTCGCACAGCCGTCACCCGAATCCGTGTTGCCGTCATCGCAGGCCTCGTCCGAGGTCAGTTCGCTGTTGCCGCAATTCGGTCCGGGAGGTGCGTCGGAGCCGGTGCGCGAGGGGGACCTGGCGTCCAGTTTGACGGTCGGACCGGTCGCGTCGAGGTTGATGATGGGCCCATCCCCAGAGTTGCCGCCCGAACCAGAGGGTCCTTGCTCGATGATGCTCGCCGAGGAACAGGCGCCGGTGAGCCAAGGCCCTGAAACGACAATGATGGATATGGCGTATGACAACCGCATCGCGTATCTCCGATAAGCTTAAATCTACCCGGGTTGGTCAGTGACCGTGCGCAGCATTGGTACCCTGCTCGTGTTCTAGAACACGCAACTACCCCCTGGTGGGCAGAGATAGAGACAGGTACACCCCAGGCGCACGCGTCAAGAGGCGACGGGAGGCATGGCCGGCCGGCAAGTGGCTACTTCGACAGGCCGGTCTTGTTGACGAGCTGCGACGGGCAGGAAACCTGCTTGTAGACCAGATTGGGATTGTCCGCACAACTGAACCAGCCGGTGAACCAGTCGCATCCCGCCTTGAGCGCCGAGCCCAGGTTGCCGAAAATCGACGAGCACTTACCCTTCATGCACGAGCAGTCGCCGCCGCACTCGCTCAACAATCCGCCATAGGTGACCCCGAGATCGACGTTTCCCCACTGTGCGGTGCAGCCCGCGGTCATCGCGCCCACACCCCCGCCTGGGATGAGCAGATCGAATTGGTTGGCCTGGATGCCACCGATGTTGATGACCTGCACGATCATTTGCTGACCCTTGAGTGCCGCGGCGCCGTCGTTGGGTCCGGAGTTGCCGCTGCCCGTGAACTGAAGCTCGAAGCACGTTCCGCAGGCGACCCCGTTGTAGGCCGCGAAGCCGTAGGCCATGTTGGTACTCGAGTCGTACCAGGGCGAGAAGTCGTAGCATTCGAAGGCGGTACCGCCGCCCTCGCAGCCGTTCTTCTGGTCGACCGACACGCGGGTCATGCCGTCCTTGCCGCAGCTTGGTACCGCCGGGTTCGAATTGCCGGTCCAGCCACACGAGGGCTTGCAGCAATCCCAGTAGCGGGACGCCCAGCCGTTGGTGCCACTGATCTGCGGGTTGGTGCTGCCCGGGGCCGAGACACCCCCGCCTCCCGATGAGCCGCCCGAGCCGGTCACGCCACCGGAGCGAGTCACGCCGCCCGAGCCGGTCACGCCACCCGAGCCGGGCGCGCCACCCGAGGAGGTCGTCCCGCCGCGGGCAGAGGATCCGCCGGAGCCGGTGATTCCGCCCGAGCTGCCGCCACCGGTGCACCGGCCGCAGGTTCGATCGCAGTAGGTGGCGAACCAGGACTGGGTGCACATGCCGTAGCCGTTCCACTCGGCGCAGGTCGGGGTCTGATCGGGCGGGGGAATGTCGGTGCAGTTGCTGACGATGGTGGTCGCGGTCGTGGTTGTGGTACCGCCGGAGGAGGATGTTCCCCCTACCCCGGTCGAGCCGCCCGAGCTGCCCGCGCTGCCCGTGCCTCCGGCTCCGGTGGCCGAGCTGCCGCCCGCGGAAGTCGTGCCGCCGGAGCCACTCGACCCGCCGGAAGCGATCCCGCCGGACGCGGTTGTGCCCCCAGACGACGTGGTGCCACCCGACGAGGTGGTTCCGCCACCCGACGTCACGCCGCCGGAGGAGGATGGGCTGGTCGATCCGCCTCCACTCGATCCAGCCGCGCTGGGTTTCGTGTCGATGAGATTGCAGCTTGGAACGCAAATCACGAATCCGGCCGCGAGGAACAATGTCGTGGTAGCTACAGCACCAAACCGCATATTGTACTCCTGAGTTCGCCAATGGTGAGGTGGACCACGGCGGATGTCCACACGTAACGACACTTGAGCCGTCAGGTTTGGGCAATGCGGAGCGGAAATTGGTGGGATTGTCCGACCTGCGCCGCGAATCACGTTTTTTTGACGATTCTCGCGCCACGCGTCCACGTGCCGAGGGGCGAGGGCGCCCATGGGCATCGTCGACAACCTCTCCCGGCCGGTGAAACCGCCGGCGCGGTCGCTGGACTGCACGCAGACCCCTTGAGTGCTATGGTGCGTAGCCGAGGCGCGATGAAGAAGGACAAGACAGCCGTCCATGAAAGCAGCAAGCGAGCCGTCGCCACGGCACTACGCAAGGCTCCCCTTCCGCCCGGCGACGACGTGGGCGCGGCCGACATGGCCCGGCGGGTCGGCGTGCAGCTGCGCGAGAAGCGCAAGGCGCGCGGGCTTTCGCTCGACGAGCTTGCCGTGGCTTCCGGGGTCAGCCGGGCAGCTCTCTCGCAGATCGAGCTGTACAAGAGCAATCCCTCGCTCGGCGTGCTGTGGAAGATTGCCGTCGGGCTGGGCATCCCGTTCTCCGAGCTCATCGGTGGTCAGGGGCAGGGCGTTTCCCTACTTCGTCGCAGCGAGGCTCAGGTGTTGCGCTCCGCCGACGGAAAAATGGAGAGCCGTCCACTATCGCCGGCCGGGTCGAACCCCTTCGTCGAGCTGTACGAGCTCCGCCTGGCCGCGCGAGCCTCGCACGCCTCCGATCCCCATGCCGCCGGTACTCGGGAGATCGTGGTGGTCCTGAGCGGTTCGCTCAATCTTCGCGTGGGGATGGAGGTGTACGAGCTGGGTGCGGGGGATTCGATTTCCTTTCGCGCCGACGAGGCGCATGCGTACGAGAATCCCGGCACCTCCGAGGGGCGCTACCACGACCTCATCATCTACGCGCGCTAGCGTTCCGCCGGCGAAATGTCCACTATTCGATACGGGGCGTGGGAGCCCCGCTGTGAAAACCTCGGGAATCCCTGAGTTCCCCCGACCATTGCTTCTTCTAAAAGAGACACACGTCCTTTATTATTGACGTGGTCGCATGACGTGCTACAACGTGGAACCGTCACCCACGCAGAGAGGATTGATCATGAGCGCGAAACCCTACCGAATCGAAACCCTGGCCCTGCACGCGGGGCAAACCCCCGACGCCACCTTGGCGCGAGGCATTCCCGTCTACCGGACGACGTCCTACGTCTTCAAGAACACCGAGCACGCGGCCAACCTCTTCGCCTTGAAGGAGCTGGGCAACATTTACACGCGGCTCATGAATCCGACCACCGACATCCTCGAGCAGCGGGTGGCGCAGCTGGAAGGCGGCGCTGCCTCGGTGGCGCTGGCCTCGGGCACCGCGGCCATCTTCTACGCCGTCATCACGCTGGCCCAGGCCGGCGACGAGATCGTGTCGGCCAACAATCTTTACGGCGGCACCTACACCCAGTTCGACACGATTCTTCCGCAGCTTGGCATCAAGACGAAATTCGTCGATCCGAAGGATCCCCAGAATTTCGCCAAGGCCATCACCGACAAGACGCGCGCCATCTTCATCGAAACCATCGGCAATCCGGTGCTGGACTTCACGGATGTGGCCGCAGTGGCCGCGATCGCCCACAAGCACGGACTTCCCCTCATCGTGGACGCCACCTTTACCACGCCCTACCTCCTACGCGTCATCGAGCACGGCGCGGACATCGTCGTAAACTCGCTCACCAAGTGGATGGGTGGCCACGGCGCGGCCATCGGCGGCGTGCTCACCGACTCGGGGAAGTTCCAGTGGAAGGGCAACCCGCGCTTCCCGCTCTTCAACGAGCCCGACGCCAACTACCACGGCCTGCGCTGGGCACACGACCTGCCCGACGCGCTCGCCCCCATCGCCTATGCGCTGCGCGTGCGCACGGTCCCGCTGCGCAACCTGGGCGCCGCCATCTCACCGGACAATTCGTTTCTTTTCCTGCAAGGGCTCGAGACCCTGCCGGTGCGCATGGTCCGCCACAGCGAAAACGCCCTCAAGATAGCCGAGCATCTCAAGAGGCACGGCAAGGTCGCTTGGGTACGCTACCCCGGGCTAAAAGACGACCCGACCTACGCTACCGCCAGCAAGTATCTCAAGAATGGCTTCGGCGGCATGGTGGTCTTCGGCGTGAAGGGTGGCTATCCGTCGGCGGTCAAGCTCATCGACAACATCAAGCTCTTCTCCCACCTGGCCAACGTCGGCGACGCCAAGAGCCTGATTCTCCATCCCGCCAGTACCTCGCACTCGCAGCTCTCCGAGGCGCAGCAGCGCGAGGGCGGTCTGACGCCGGATCTGGTCCGCCTGTCCGTCGGTCTCGAGCACCCCGACGATCTGATCGCCGCGCTCGACGAGGCCCTGGCACTGGCCTAGCCAGTTACTGCCATCTGGGGCATGCGCCCCGGATGGCCGTCTGCTTGGTTGCTTGGCCGGCTTGGTGGGAGGATCTTCCAGCCCTATACTCGTCGCGTGACCCGAACTCCCGATCTCATCCTGGCCTCGGCCTCGCCTCGGCGGCGCGAATTGCTCGAAGGTGTGGGCCTCGCTCTGGTCGTCGAGCCCGTCGACATCGACGAGGCCGTTGCCGATGGCGAGCCTGCGCGGACCTACGCCTGCCG
>Ga0210133_1000161_pt1 | contig 26719 bp, 21 predicted proteins | sample Joice_ThreeSqC_D_2_FD_184874 | JGI IMG/M metagenome (GOLD analysis project Ga0210133, IMG submission 184874) | Wetland microbial communities from San Francisco Bay, California, USA, that impact long-term carbon sequestration - Joice_ThreeSqC_D1... | ecosystem: Environmental > Aquatic > Marine >...
ATTACTTTGGGAAAGATAAGTATACCGATCAATGCGGAAAGCAAAACGTAAGTTGCACCATTCAGATTTTTCTTTTTTTCATCCACTTCGTGCCTGCGCAGTATGAATCCGAAAATTTTATAAAACACTTTACCGATTTGGGGTGAAAAGTAGCGAGCGAGATCTAAAGTAACTGCAATAAATGATAACGATCCTAAAATAATTGCAGCGGATGTTTTCGAGATGAAATAATAAACTATAGGAATTGATAAAGATATAAGATGGATTAATTTTCTAACTAATTCATCTTTATAGTCAATAGTACCTCGATCAATTAGATTCATTTTTGGAAGCAGTATCCTTATTCGTTCTCTGTTCCATCATTTTTTTTACGTGATCGGGCACTTCTTCCTTATTGTCCTTTTTCTGATTATCCGCATCTTTGCCGTTTCCCGGTATTGGTGAGGGCGGGAGTTTCTCTCCATGCATTAAAGCATTAATTTCTTCGGAGTCTAATATTTCTCTTTCCAATAATTCTTTGGATAAAATGTGAAGTGATTCCATGTTATCTTTAAGAATTTTTTCGGCTCTCTCCATGGCTTCGTTTACAATTCTTTGAACTTCCTTATCGATTTCAACAGCGGTTTCCTCGCTGTAATCTCTGTGCTTTTGTATTTCACGACCAAGAAAAATCTCTTCTTCCTTGGCACCGTAACTTAAGGGACCCATCTTATCACTCATTCCCCACTCGCAAACCATTTTACGTGCAATATTGGTAGCCTTTTCAATATCATTACCCGCACCGGTAGTATAATGGTTGAATACAATTTTTTCCGCAGCTCTTCCGCCAAGAGCATAAGTAATTACGGCTTCAAGATACTCTTTTGAATAAGTATGCTTTTCATCGATAGGCAAATAACTTGTAACACCAAGTGCTCTGCCTCTTGGAATAATTGTTACTTTATGTACCGGGTCTGCTTCCGGAATCATCCGTGCAACCAAAACGTGCCCGATTTCATGATAAGCTGTAGTTTTCTTTTCTTCTTCGGAAATGATAAGACTCTTTCTTTCCATTCCCATCATCACTTTATCTTTTGCCTCTTCAAAATCGATTTTCTCTACTTTCTTTTTGTCCTTGCGTGCGGCAAGCAAAGCGGCTTCATTTACAAGGTTTGCTAACTCAGCACCGGCTAACCCGGGTGTACCCTTTGCAATTACTTCAAGATCGATATCTTCATTAAGCGGAATGTTCCGCGTATGAACTTTAAGAATTCCTTCGCGTCCTTTAACATCGGGTCTGTCTACAACAATCTGCCTGTCAAATCTTCCGGGTCTTAACAAAGCAGGATCAAGAACATCAGGTCGGTTAGTTGCAGCGATGATGATCACACCAATATTTTGTTCGAATCCATCCATCTCAACAAGCAACTGGTTAAGAGTTTGCTCACGTTCGTCATGTCCGCCACCGAGTCCAGCACCTCTGTGTCTTCCAACAGCATCTATTTCATCAATAAAAATTATGCACGGTGCGTTCTTCTTTCCCTGATCGAATAAATCGCGAACTCTGCTTGCACCGACACCAACAAACATTTCAACAAAATCGGCACCACTTATGGAAAAGAACGGAACACCGGCTTCACCGGCAACTGCTCTTGCGAGTAAGGTTTTCCCGGTTCCGGGAGGTCCCAACAACAAAACGCCTTTAGGAATTTTACCACCAAGCTTTTGAAATTTCGATGGTTCTTTTAAAAATTCAATTACTTCCTGCAGTTCCTGTTTTGCTTCATCGGCACCGGCAACATCTCTGAATGTAACTTTCTGACCCGATTGGGTTATAAGCTTCGCTTTGCTTTTCCCGAACGAAAATATACCGCGAGAACCTCCGCCCTGTCCTTGCATTCTCCTCATAATAATCACCCATACTGCGATGATTAAAATCCAGGGAAGGAAACCGATGATAATATTGAGCCACTCACTGGATTCTTTATCAAACGAATAGATAATTCCTTTTTCTCTCCAGATAGCTTCCTGATCTTTAATTATCGGTTCCGGTATATAAACTGAAATTGCTGAAACTTGTTTCGGTTTGCCGTTAATTGTAATAGTTGTTTCAGAAGTTAATTTTGAAGTAAAATAATAATCGTTGACGTCTGATTTTGTGATCTTTGCTTCTTCAATTTTTCCGCCGCTATCTAAAAGTTTTTCATAAGCATCGAATGGGATTTCAACAAAGTTATCCTGCCCGGTTCTCACCATTTGCATTACAATAACTGCAGCTACAATAACAGCGCCCCAGCCAAATACCATTCTTATTATTTTTGACCAATCAAAATTATCATCGGGTTTTTTCGGACCTCCGCCTGTTGGACCGGGGACATTATTTTTTTTCTTATTGTTATCAGACATAAAGAATTTTCTTTTCATAATCTAAGTTAGTGTTTTTAAATCCCCGCATTTTCATCCAAAACGTAAATTGATCTCAAATTTCTGTATTTTTGAGCATAATCGAGACCATAACCAATGACAAATTTATTTGGAATATTGAAACCAATATAATCAATTTTTACTTCATATTTCCGATTACCGGGCTTTGTAAGCAAGGTTACCAATCTTATGCTTTTCGGATTATTCTCGGCAAATAAGTCTTCAATATATTTCACTGAAAGACCGGAATCAACAATATCTTCTACAATAATTATATCCCTGTTCGTTACATCACAATTTAACTCTTTCAGAAGAGTCACTTTACCCGAAGATATTTTTGCATCACCATAACTCGATAGCTTAAAAAAATCAATTTCACAATCTAAATCCACCCATTTAATTAAGTCCGACATAAAAATGAATGAACCGTTCAACACACCAATAAAAACCGGAACTCGTCCGCGGTAATCGTTAGAAATCTGAGCTGCAAGTTCCTTTATCCTTGCCTGTATCTGATCTTCCGTCAGCAAAGGGATGAAGACTTCATCTCCGATTTTGATTGTGTCTTTTACACTGTTTATCAATTCAGACATAGTTCCACCACCTTGCTGGTTTTTTCCGTAAGTGCGTACCTGTTATCAATTCTAATACCAATTATCCATACTATTTTCCCTGATTCCGTTAGCACTAATTGCTTCTTTTTTGTGTGCGAAGGTATTTTTTGCTCATTCAGAAAATCAGAAACTTTTTTTGATTGCTTCATACCGAGTGGATGAAAACGTTCTCCTGTTTCCCATTTTCTCACTAACAAGCTTCCATTAATCTTTTCGGCATCAACATATTCCTTCTTTGGTGAATTTCTATAATTGATTTGTGACCGGTTCACCTTTGAAATACTGATTACGCTGTTGCCTATTTTCTTTTTATCACCAATCTTAAGATGAATATTTTCATCAATAGATTCACCCGGTTTTTCTTTAAATATGATTATCGAATTTCTCTCTTTAACAACAGTAATTTCCTCAATTAGATTAATCTTTCTCCCGGTTTGTTTGCCCAAAAGGTTTTTAAGATCGGTAATATTTTTTTGTTCTGGTTCAATACTAAAATATTTTTTTAATGCGTTTTGGAAAAATGAACCTATAAGATTTTCGTTCTGCGTTTTTAAGTTTTCACAATTAATTATCAACCTGCCGTTTTTATAGATCGTACTATCATTCAGATGCTTTTCCACTTCCTCATTAATAAATGAAGAAATGTTTCTGATAATCCCGGAGGTTTTTAACACCGCATTATCGAATCGGGGATTTAACTTTTGCCGGATTAAAGGAATTATTTCATTACGCAAAAAATTTCTCTGGTAGTCGCTTTTAAGATTGCTGCTATCAATCCTGTAATCCAATTTATTATTGTGAAGATAATCAAGAATTTCTTTTTTCGAGAGCGGGAGAATTGGTCTAATGATATTGTCACGTATTTCAAAAATACCCGATAATCCGTTAAGTCCTGTTCCCTTAATAAAATTTAAAAGCATAGTCTCCGCATTATCATCTAAATTATGACCGGTTGCAATTTTTGAATAACCTTTTTGTTTCGCAGTTCTAATTAATTCCTTATATCTTAATTCCCTGCCGGCTTCTTCGATTGACATTTTATTTTTCTTTGCATAAAGCATAACTTTTTTCGATGACGAGAAAAAAGGTATTCTGTACTTTACCGCTAATGCTTCGCAAAATTCCTTATCACCTTGTGAGGCTTTACCTCTTAAGTTATGATCGAGGTGAAAAGCACCCAACCGGATGTCAAATCTTTTTTTGTATTTATTTAAAATCTCCAACAAAAAAACCGAGTCCGGTCCACCGCTAAGAGCAATCAATATCCGATCTTTACGGCTTATCAGTTTTTTATCAAGAATAAACTTTACGACTTTTTGTTCAATTGTTTTCTTCTTATCCATTTTCGAACAAGTTGTTAATTACAGTTCGGAAAATATTTTATGGCATTTAATTTAACAATAAGTCCGGCTAATTGGTTAAGAAAAATATTTCGAAATAGTTTATGAATAAGTTTAAACTCTGTTAGTCCTCAATGCTCAAGATTTCAAATTCAAGTAAGCCCGCGGGTGCTTTTACTTTTATCAGATCGCCGGATTTTGAACCCATTAATCCTTTGCCAACAGGAGAAGTTACGGAAATCTTCCCTTCCTGGAAATCCGATTCTTCAGGTGAAACAAGTATGTAATCGAAGGTTTTTTTCGTTTTAACATTTTTTATCTTCACTTTTGATAAAATATGCACTCTATCCTGCGGAAATTGTGATTTGTCTATAATTCTTGCCCTGTTTAGTATGCCTTCTAACTTGCTCAATTTTAGCTCAAATAAACCCTGTTCATCTTTTGCAGCATCGTACTCTGCATTTTCAGAAAGATCGCCATGCGCACGTGCTTCGGCAATTTTAGCCGCCATTTCTTTCCTGCCGGTCGTTTTCATTTCTTTTAGTTCTTTTTCAAGTTCAACCAGTCTTTCTTTTGTTAGATAGACGAAGTTTTCACCAGGCATATTTGTTTCTCTTACATAATGAATGATTTAAAAAAAATTGCCACCGCTTTTTAAGCAGTGGCAAGGCAAAGATAAAAATTTAAGATTATCTTGTCAAGAATTATTTGATTGCATCCGGTTTCAAGTAAAGAATTACTTTAAGAGAATCATTTTTCTTGTCCGGCTAAACGATCCTGTTTTTAATGTGTAAAAGTAAACACCGCTGGGTAGAGAAGAAGCATCAAATTCAACTTCATAACTTCCGGCGGGTTTTTGTTCATTAACTAAAGTAACCACTTCATTACCGAGGATATTATAAACTTTTAACGTAACCAATCCGTTCGCTCCCTTAGGAAATTCCGGAATTGTAAATTCGATTTTTGTTACCGGGTTGAAAGGGTTAGGATAATTTTGAGCAAGTTTAAATTCAAACGGAACCTGAATATCCTCCACATCTGTTACAGAAGATACGCTTTTCAAAATATAATTGTTTGGATCGAACACGATACCAATTGGCTTTCCGATTACATCAAACGAAAAATTTTGTGAATGTTCGTTGTTGAATAATGTAACAATGGTATCTCCAACCGACGTACTAATTTTTATTTGAACAGGCATTGTAAAAAAAGATGGATTAGAGTTTATGCTCTGAGTTATATCCAGAGAAACCTGGTATTTACCTCCCGTTTTTTTCAAACTGCTCCATCCAATTGTATACTTAGGATAGTTTTCACCATAAATCCATTCCTGGAAAAAGTAATCGAGCGATTGCCCGTAAACACTTTCGGCTACCGCCTGGAAATCTTCTGTAGTGGCGACACCATAAGCCAGGTTTGGATCGGCTACATAAGTCCTAAGTATATTAAAGAAAGTTGAATCGCCGACAATTCCACGCAGCATATGCAGTACTACTCCGCCTTTTGCATAAGATCTGGCTCCGTTAAATATTTGATTAATGCTATTAATATTCTGTACCCAAATCGATCCGGTTGCATTTTTCGCAGAACTCATCTCATCTGAAATAAAATTATTATAAGCTGTTTGTCCACCAATTGCCTCAAGATAAACGCCTTCCGAATATGTCGCAAAGCCTTCATTCAACCAGATGTGATGCCAATCTTTACATGTTATGAGATCGCCAAACCATTGATGTGAAAGTTCATGAGAAACTACACCTCTGCTCCAAAATCCCATTGAGGAACAGGTTTGATGTTCCATTGAAGTGCTGCCGCCTATTTCAGCATGACCATATTTTTCATCTATAAAAGGATATAAACCATATCTCTGACTAAAGACGCTTATCATATCATCAGTTTCATCAAGAAGATTTTTTAGACTGTTAAAATGTTCAGGATAAATAAAATGTGTAATTACCATAGAATCGGTTAAACCATAATGAAAATAGGTATTATACTGATGGTAATTTGTTATTGCTAATGATATAAGGTATTGTGCAATTGGATGATGATTTTTCCAATGATAAGTATGAGTACCATCGCCGTTATTTATTGTATCCTGTAAGCTACCGTTTGAAACAGGTATAAAATCATTTATCACTGTAATCCAGACGTCTGAAGAATCTGCTTTATCGGCAGGTGTGTCCTTACCGGGAAACCATTCACTTGCACCGTAAGGTTCGCTAAGCGTCCAGATACTCGGTTGATTATCGTGTGAATCGAATACGAAACCGCCAAAACCACTTACATGAGGAACCCCGTAATAATATACTACGAGTGAAATCTCCTCATCCAGGTTATAGGTTTTGTCCAGGTCAATCTTTATAGAATCATTTACATGAGTATATTCTAAATTAGTTCCATTCTGCAAAACAGAATCAACAGTCATCGTACTTTTTAAATCAAGAAAAATATTATTTATCGATGCAGAATCTACAGTGGCGTTAATCGTCACAGCTCCGCTAAGAAATTTCGGAGTGTAAGTTGCAGTTAAGTTTAATCCATAATATGTAATATCAATTTTAGGATCGCCGGAATATTGAATTTTTGACAACTGCATTGTTTTAAGGGCATTTTCTTTCTCAAATTTTATCCATGGCTTATTATCATTTTGCGCATAATTAATTGTTGTAACCAGTATTAAAACTGCCAGAAACCTGTAAAACATAATTTTTTCCTATAATTACTGAAGTTTATCTAATTGTTAGATTAGAAAGAATTCGACAAAAATTAACTTGATAAAATCGTGCCGTTTTCTTAATAAATAATTGAATGCTACATTAATCCATTTCCTGTATTCTGCAAATCGATCTGAAGCTGCAGAACCTGCAAACTTTGTTTTCGCGGTCTGTTAAGGTGGAGAGATTAAATTTTCCCGTTGAGATTTGATCAACATATTTGTTGATGGATTCTAAACATATCTTTATCATTTCCTCAGCCATCGATATTAATTTATCGCTTTCATCTGAACTGGCTCTGCTTATTTGTATTAACCTTGGACCAAAATCTTTTTCATTAAATTTTAGTGAATAAATTTCTGAACCGAATGGATTGTAGTTTTCTTCAAATCCTGCATTAATTAATTCTTTAGCCGCATAAAGATATAAAGGCAATTGTAATGATAGTCCGGATAACAAATCATCTTTAGTTGGTCTTTTGCCCGAGAGTTTATAGTCGATTACTTTTATCGTCCCATCTTTCTTATTTATATCTACCCTGTCAATTTTTCCCCTTACATTAATACCTGCAGCTTTGAATTCCTTTTCAGCTGTCAGATTGTTACCACCGGACTTTTTAACATCCCCAAAAGAAAGTTCAAAATATTCGGGGATAAATCCGCTTTCTAATTTTCTCTCTTGTGATAAAAATTTGTAAAGGATAGAATTTTTTTTATTTCCTTCAATCCCGAGTATTTTTTCTTTTTCATAAAATGTGAGAGATGAACCCAACTTAAGCTTTTCAATTTTATCTTCTGCAATTTTAAACATTAACTTTTCAATTTTGGAAAAATCACTATCATTTGATCCCTGCAAAACGAGATCCATTTTTTTAAGTGTGGAATAAAACTCATACAGAATTGAATGAAGTAATGTGCCGAGTTCGAAGGCTTCTAATTCTTCCGTTGGTTCTTCCAATGCGGTAAGATGAAGGACGCGTTCGGCAAAATATTGATATGGGCATTTACCATAACTCTCCAGTTGCGTAACGGAAAATTGCTTCTCTTTGAATTCGTTTAGTTTTTCTTTCAACTTCTTGCTTAAATGTTCAGATAAAACACCGGAATAAGCTGATGAAGAAAACGGTGTTCTTGTTCTGATATTGTTAACATCAATCGCTTTTTTAATGTTCGTCAAATCGATATCAACAATGTCGTCCGGAGTGATTGCTTCATCAATTCGTTCATTATTTTTCCCGATATATTTCAGCAAATCATATTTTGAAAAAATAGTATCGTCATAATCTTTATTACCTTGTGCAGTTATTTTGAATGCGCTCTTAAACTCGATAAGAAAATTTGATTCAACAAGTTCTTTTCTCTCATCGTTCTGAGGATGAGTTAGATATAATCCCTTGCGCCATGAACAAAGCGCCTGGTAAAAATGGTATCGTTCTTCCGTCTGGTGATTTAATTCTTCCCGTGCGAACGAACCTGAGAAAAATATTTCGGGTGTAAAACGTGTCGGCAAATTCCCGTCATTTAGTCCAGCAATAAAAAGGTAATCGAATTGCAAACCCCTGATTTCATTTAATGTGGTAACAAGCACTCCGTAACCGGGTTTCTCTTTTACATTGTACCTGCCGAATGAAGCGATAGTTTTTATTTCGCCTAGAAAAAACTTTAGCGGGAATAATTTTTGAGTTCCATATTCAATCTTTAACAAATCGATTAATTCTTCAACGCTTTTAAGAAAAGAAGTGATTGCTTTAACATCCTTCTCTACGTTGTGTTCCATTCCATTCAAAACCGTAATGTGAAGATTTAACCCGTTTATGGTTTGCAGAAGATTCAGATAGAAATCCTCAAGGGTCATTCTCAACTGGAATGGATTTAGAAACGATTGTATTTTCTCAATATCATCCAGCGCTCTTTCATAATTTACGTTGTACCTTTTGTATTCATCCTCACCTTCTTCACTAAAAATTTGTTCTGTTATAGCATCCTTCAATCTTTCCTTCCAGCTTTTCAAACCGGAAATAACCTTACGCTCGATAGAAGCTTTAAGCAGGTTATTTAGATCTATGCCGATTGTACCGGCAAACTCACTGCTGAAGGCACGGAAAATATTTTTGTAATAGAAATCGTTCTCGATAATTTCAAGCAGATTAATTATTGTTATTACGGGTGATGAAGTACTAAACGATAATCTATCGGTTAGATTATAAGGAATTCCATACACTTCAAATTGATCTCGTACAACGGGCGAATAAGATTTTATCAGGTTAAATGCAACGCAGATTTTGCTCGGATCAACATTTTTTTGAAGCACAAGTTTTTTTATTTCTTTTGCAATTTGAGCAATCTCATCTTCAGGAGTAAAAGCCGATATTTCATTTATCTTTTCTTTATAAATATTAATCTCTGAATTTTTCCCGGCAAACAAGTTCTCCCGTACATCGAACATAAACTTGCTTAATTCCACAAATGACAGATCCTTTACAGCTTTAAATCCTTTGCTTTCAAAATTAACGTAACAGCTATCGAGGTGAGAAAATATAGAAGGATTATATTTGTAATAATCAAAGTAAATGAAGAGTTCGACATTTTTTATTAATGCAGATGAATTTATGATATTTATTTCCGGCAGGGTGAACTCATCAAATCCGTGAATAATGATCAGCGAAACATCCGGATAATTTTTTGAAAAATTGATTCCAAATGTTTCTGAACCAAGTACATTCAAACCTTTATAAACATCCCCGATTTCTTTTGCATTTAATTCAGTAAACTTTTTCCCGTAAAGCTCAAATATATTTGCAATATCTTCCGCTTTTATCTTTTCAGTGCCCGAAAGTGTTTTTGCTTCGGCATGTAATTTTTCCGGTGAAATACCATGTCGCTTATATTCCGAGATTACATTTTTAATTCTATCCAGCGTACCGAAAGGAATATTACCGTTGTAATTTGAAAAATATTTTAACTCCGTTTCCTGGAAACATTGCTTCAATAATACGATAGAAGCTTCCTCGCTTACAAGTGTGCTTCTTTCGTTTTCTCCGGATAATAATTTAATCGAATATGTTCCGATAGTTTCTAAGTTTATGCGGGATGTTACTTTACCAGGTGAAGATGAGATCAACTCTCTTTTAAGCGAACGAATTTTCCTGTTGGTAGGCACAATGATCAGTAACTCGTTAAGCTTACCTTCCCTGATCTTCGATTCGATCAGGAAATCAAGATTAATTTCTGTCTTATCGCTTTTGGTTAAAATCATTTATATTTTTTCTTCTCAATCATAAGATCGCGGTATGATTTTCTTATCTCTTTTAAATTCCCAAGCTCAAGAAGCTTAATAATTTTTAAGAATCTTTTTCTCGCATCTGCTTTTCCTTTTATAACAAGAGTTTCCAATTCTAAAAATTTTCCAAGCGATTTTACCGTGTCTAAATGAATTCTCGTATTGTCATACAAAAATAATTCTCGTTTCTTATTTACAATGGTTTCAACATTAAATATCCTGTTGAATATTTCTTTACCACCGCTGCCTTCAAATTTTATATAATTAAAGTCTGACCATCGATTTATCTTTTTCTCTTCTCTAAGGTAATGGATCAGACTTTCATTCCCGTTTTCGATTCTTAATTTTAACAACCCTGCTTCAAATTTATAATAGACATCTTCCTGGTTAAAAATTCCTCTTTGTTCGGCTTTTATTTTTGTTAACAATCTCTTCAATTTTGTATGAGAGATAACTTTTACTTTTAATTCCAGGTTAACGGGCATATTAAATTCCTAACATTGTTTTTTATATAACTGAAGTACTTCCCTGCCGGTTCTCGGTTTGATCGTATCTTTATGATTTAATGTTAATTGCAATTCCAGATACTTGGTAAAATTACTTTGAGTTTCTTCAAGGTTTATTCCGAATGGCGGTCCGCCTTTCCTTTTCTCAACCGGAAACCACAATGCTATAAATTGCCCGCCACATTTTAAAAGGGCGGATATCATTTCGGCATATTCTTCTCTTCGCGATGGATCGATAGCGCAATAAGTAACATAATCGTAAGCCAGATCAAAATGATTGTTAAAAACTTCCGTAAGTGTGAATAGATCCCGAACCAAAAAATTTATTTTAACTTTTTGTTTCTCCGAATTTCGCATTGCTTTCTTCATGGCATCGATTGAAAAATCCACAGCCGTAACTTCAAATCCCATTTTAGCCGCTTCGATTGCATCATAACCGTAACCTGAACCCAAAATTAGTAACTTGCTTGAAATGGGAAATTTTCGTTCTTTTAGAAAAGATTTAAAAACAGGAGTTGATGATTTCATGTCCCATCCAACATTTCCATCTTTGTATAGTTCATTCCAAAAGGACTGATTATTTACAAATTTCTCCATAGATTGTTGATGGACTTGATATTTTTAATAAGTTAAATGATATTTCAATCATTAAAAATGATTTCTATGAAAAACATATTCATATCTTTAATATTACTAATTCCGTTATTCAATTTAAATGCACAGGGAATCGGTGAATTAGCACCGCCAAAAGAACCGATTATTTTTCCGGATAACGCATTAGGTCTCGATGTTATGATCGGTGAAAGCGGATTTGGTTTAGGTACCTTTTACAGGCACTATCTTGCCAACGATTTTACACTCTTTGCAGACTTTTCATTTTCCGAAGCCAAAGATGAAAGAGAGATTGAATACTACGACTATTTTGGTCAGCCTTTCGTAATTGGGAAAAAAAACAGGATTTTCCAGATGCCTTTAAATATTGGCACTCAATACAGATTGTTAAAAGACGAACTCACTGATAATTTAAGACCGTACGTTAATATCGGTGTTGGACCAACTCTCGTAATTACAACGCCATATGAAAAAGAATATTTTAACGCCTTCGGATATGCTAAGGCAAAAATTGCTGCCGGTGGGTATATAGGCTTCGGTGCAAATTTTGGAATAGATCAATCGAGCTTAGTGGGGATTAACCTGCGTTATTATTACATTAAATTTTTCGACAATGGTGTTGAAGGTTTAGCAGGAAAATATAAACAAACACTGCAAGGATTTTTCGTAACTCTTAATATCGGGTTTATGTATTGACAGTCAGACTTTCCACTTAATCGTACATCCAATCGAAAAAGTCTCAGGTACGGATATTTCTTTTCCTTCAAGAAGTTCATTCAATGCATTTCTTAAATAATGATTAACTACTTTTCCCGGTTCTTTCCAGTTATCATCGATTTTCCCGTGATAGATTAATTCCCTTGCTTTATCGAAGACAAAAATTTCCGGCGTGTGTGTAGCACCGAACGCTTCGGCAACTTCCTGATCTTCATCCCGCAAATATGGAAAATTAAATTTTTCTTCCGCTGCTCTTATCTTCATATCTTCAAACGAGTCTTCGGGATAATTAATTTCATCATTTGAATTGATAGCAATAACAGAAACAGCCTTAGCCTCATAATCGCTTTGAATTTCTTTAATTCTTTCCTGGTAAGCCTTAACATAAGGGCAGTGATTACAGCTAAAAATAATGATCAATGCTTCTCTTTCGGCAAATGATTTTGGCGAATAGAAATTTCCATCAACGCCGGGAAGAATGAAATCTGGTAAACCGGAACCTATTGTGAGAGTATCTGCTGCCATTTATTTCCTTTTAGTTTTGCAAGAGAATCAGTAAGTAAATAAATTAAGGTTAGAACATAACAAATATTTACAGAGGAAGTATTTCTCATAGATGACAAAAAATATTCAGCTTGCATGGGATCTTTATCACGGGTACGAAAATTATAAAGAAAAAAGTTTAACGCACCGTCGTTTCAAACACTCCAGTCTAATCCCTCTGATTGAACGATTAAAAAATAAAAATATTTTCACGCTTAATAAAGCCGGGGAATCGGTACAGGGACGGGAAATTTTTTCAATCTCAATTGGAAGCGGACCAAAAAAAATATTGTACTGGTCGCAAATGCACGGAGATGAACCGACAGCTACAGCAGCGATCTTTGATGTGTTCAACTTCTTTTTAGAGGTAGAACATTTTAAGGAGTTCAAGAATTATCTGCTAAACAATGTAACATTATATTTCCTGCCAATGGTTAATCCCGATGGAGCGGAAGTGTTTGAAAGAAGAAATAGTTACGGGATAGATTTAAACAGGGATGCATTACGGCAAGAATCACCGGAAGCAAAGTTACTCCACATGGTTTTTAATAGTATCAAACCCGATTTTGGATTTAACATGCATGATCAGGATAGAGATTATTCCGCCGGTTATTCCAAAAAAAATGCGGCGGTTTCATTCCTTGCTCCTCCTTCCGATTATGACAGCACGGTGAATGAAAGCAGAATCAAATCAATACTGTTGATCAGTGAGCTTTACAATATTTTATCTCAATTAATACCCGGACACATATCCCGGTATGCAGACGACTTCGAACCGAGAGCATTCGGTGATACATTTGCAGGAACAGAATCAAGCATCATTCTCTTTGAGTCGGGTGTCTGGCTTGATGACAGGGAAAAAAATTTTTTGAGAAAGTTGAATTTTATTTCAATACTTACGGCTGCAAAAAGTGTTGCTGAAAATAGTTATTTAAAAGAAGATATAGATACGTACTATTCCATCCCGGAAAATAAAAGACTGATGATGGATTTTATAATACGGAATGTTACGATGATTAAGGACGCAAAACTCTTCACAGTGGATATTGGAATTAATTATGAAGAAGTAAATATTCCCAACTCGAACGAATTTTATTACAAAGCCAGGATTGAAGACATAGGGGATTTGTCAGTCTTCACCGGATTCAAAGAACTCGATGCAAAAGGATTAACACTCGAAGCTGGCAAAGCTGCTTCTCGAATTTTTAGTTCCCTCGACGAAATAAAAAACATGGATCCCGTTCCCCTTCTTAAAGAAGGAATAACCATCGTTAAATTGAACGCAGCCTTGTCGGATATTTCGTATTCGCCTGTTGTTTTCAATATAGCTTTGAACAATATAGAAAGAGTTGAGGAAATAAAAGAAGGTGCAACTCCAAACTTTGTGTTAAGCAAGGATGAAACTTTTAAGTATGCTGTAATAAATGGGTTTTTAGTAACGGTAAACAATCCCGGAAGAACGGAAGGAAACTCATTGATATTCGGACAGATATAATGGAAAAAGAAATAACAGAAGCCCAATCATTTTTTGCAGTGAAAATTTTTCCATACCTGGATGAAATTTACAACTACGCTCTGCTGGTAACCAACGATGATCGCTCAGCAGAAAGCTTACTTTTAAATACTTGCAAAAAAGCAGCATGGTTTTCTAAATATCTTTCATCCGAAACAGATACAAGAATCTGGCTACTTCGAATTTTGATGAAAATAGAAGAGAATGCTGAACCGATAATAGCCGAAGTCAATAATACTCCGCAGACCGAACAACTAATTGATTTATCAAAATTCGAGAGAGATTGCATTGAACGTGAAGGAAAATATGCAACAGCCCAACATATAAGAGAGACCGTTTCAAAACTTCCACATACACTTCGAAAAGTATTAATCTTAATTGATTTTCTAAAATTTGATTTTAAACAAACGGCAGATTTAATTGACATACCGGCAGGAGTTGTCCTTACAAGATTATTCGATGCAAGAAAGCAGCTTCTAATCGATTTGACATCCGCTTTATCTACACTCTCTTTAACTGAAATATCCGGGATTACTCGTGAAGATAAAAAAGAGATCGTTTCCATTGTAGATGAACACATTAAAGATGATAAAAAACTATTTGATCAGGTAAAATTAGAATACGAAATTGAAACACAGCAATATGTTAAAGGTTTATTTCAAAAATATCTTATCTCTCAACCTGTAAGACCTATAATACAAGAGAAAATAATTAAAAGATTTGCCCCCCAATTGAAGGATAAAATCACCAAAAATAATTTGTCTGGCAATAGAGGTTTTGTAGTTATTGCTACAATTGTAATGCTCATACTAACCGCGGTTCTGATTTTTATTAACGGACCGGGAATAGTAAATCCTGGTGAATTGGCTGCTAAACAAAACGGCGAAGACAATATTCTGATTCAGCTTGAACATAATTACAACTCATTTATTGAACATCGATTCGATTCTTTAATAGTCGGCAACAATGCAGAAACGATGAACAAATACCTAAGCGAATTCTCAACAGGAAATAATCCGGCAGTTTTAAGATTAAGCGGCTGGTACCCATCTAATTTTTTCATCACCAGTTTTAATGATATTGATCTGATTAATCTTATTTATAAAAATGATAGGGGTACAAAACTTTACACCTGCCGGATTCCTCTTGATCTTGTTGAAAAAGATAATTCATTTAAACTAACCGATGATTTATTAGAATACCTGAAATCTGAAAATTGCTTTGTTACAAGAACCGGAGATGTAACTTATTTACTGAAAATAATGAACGGAAATATTCTTGGTGTTGCGGGTAAGGATTTAGATAAAGGTGTGATAGCCAGTGTTTGTAATCAAAAATTTCAATAAGAATTAGAAGGATTTACATAATAAAATTGCGTTCCGCTTAAATTATTCTTCATTTCCTTATAAAATCAACTATTTTGGTTATTGCCTTCTATTTTAATAGATTTACAAGTTAAAATTGAGTTAAAAACTGATTTATGGCAAGAATAAAAAATATTGAAGCATTTTGTTCGTCCTGCAACACCATTCGTAAAATGGAATTAACAGGCGATGTTTCCGGTGATGGAAATGAAAGCAAGAGATGGGCAAAATGTAAAAAATGCAAGCAGACTATGTTGATTGATATCGATACTGATGTTAAAGAAAAAAAATATTCGTTGGAAGGAATAGAAAACCAGGAATGCACAACCTATTCGCCAATGAAGAAATATGAATTGGGAGAGACTATATATCATCAAGGCTGGGACGATTTTGGCAAAGTGCTTACAAAAGAGACTCTATCCAGCGGGCAAATTTCAATAACAGTAGAGTTTCAAAAATCAGGATTAAAAAAATTAATAGAATCATTAAGTAACTAAAAGACCGGAGCGAGGTGAAATAATTTGGTCGGAATTAATATCGGTGACAGCGAATCAATAGACAAGGCGCTGCGAAGATTCAAAAAGAAATATGAAAGATCTGGTATTCTAAAAGAATATAAGAAGAGAGCATTTTTTGTAAAGCCTTCCGTTAAGAAACGGATGGAAAGAATGAAAGCCGTTAGGCGTGCTCATCGACCCATACAATTTATGTAATTATAAATTCACAGATTCTTATAAACCCCTCCTTTATGAGGGGTTTTTTTATTTCAGTTCGATAACCGGTTCAATTACCTGCGGTTCTTTTTCCTTGGTGTAATGTTTTTTAAGATGATCAATAATTTTATCGAAAACTTCATCGAGACTGTTGCAAAAATTAAATAACTTCAAATCGGCTTCGCTTATCATACCTTTCTCAACCAGTGCATCAAAATTGATTACACTCTTCCAGTATTTTTCATCATAAATAATCAGTATTAATTTTTTCTTGATCTTTTGTGTTTGTACTAATGTTAAAACCTCAAATAATTCATCCATAGTACCGAATCCGCCCGGGAAAATGACCAGGGCTTTGGAAAGATAAGCAAACCAGAACTTTCTCATAAAAAAATAATGGAATTCGAAACTGAGGTCCGGTGTAACATACTTATTTACAAACTGTTCAAAGGGAATACTGATATTTAAACCGACGGAATAACCACCGGCTTTTTTTGCACCCCTGTTTGCTGCTTCCATAACTCCCGGTCCACCGCCGGTACAAATAATAAACCTGTTCGCTCTCGTCTCAAGGTTTAAAGACCATTCCGTTAATCTGCGCGAAAGTTCTACAGAATCTTCGTAGTACCGGGACATTTCAACCATCAACTGTGATTGACGAAGCTTTTGTGCAAATCCAGTGGATTTAGGATTTAGCTTTTTAATTTTATTATACTCAATTGTAGCTTCACGTTTCGATTTTAACCTGGCGGAACCGAAGAATACAATTGTATCAACAATTTTATGTTTGCGGAATTTACTTTTTGGTTGAAGATATTCCGATAAAATTCTTATTATTCTTCCATCTGCGGATGCAAGAAATTCATTACTCTCATAAGCCTTTGTTGATTTAGAATACTTTGACATAATTTAACCGTATATATTAACTATTAATTGATTATCATTTTCTTTTTATTAAACCGGGGCATTCGGTTGGTTTCTTTTATTTGATCAGGTTCTGCTATATTTGAACCGGATAAGATAGTTTCTAATTTAATGCTCACCAAAATTATTAAAGTGAAACTTAATAAATTTAATTCAAATTTAGTAATAGATATAATTGTAGCGTGAAGAAGACAATACTGGTTTGTATTTTAATTCTATCAGAGGTTACCAGCCTCTATTCTACTTCTACCGAAGAAATTAAATCAAAAATAAAAAACATTCTTGATGAACTTCCGGCAAATACAAAAACAAGCATTTTAGTTTACCAGCCTCTTACGGGCGATACTATCTATTCAATTAATCATACAACCTCAATGATACCTGCTTCAAACATTAAATTGTTTACAACTGCTGCAGCGTTGGAAATAATGGGAAGCGATTACCAATTATCCACACAGATTCTATCTGATGATAATGAATTTTCCGACAGCGTGTTGAATGGAAATATTTATATAAAGGGATTTGGCAACTCGGCTTTTACTTCTGCTAATATGGATAGTTTGATAGGGATTCTTAAAAACCGCGGATTAAGAAAAATTACGGGAAATGTGATAGGCGATGATAATTTTTTTGATGATGTTTATGTACGCGATGATTGGATAAACGATGAAAAAGCAAATGTAAAGCTTCCGCCCATTTCAGCCTTAGTCATCGATAGAAACACAAAAATTATCCAAAAGAAGAAATGGGGCAAATGGAGAAACTACAGGGTTAATATTGATAATCCTCCAAAGTATGCCGCTGAAATGCTAAAACAAAAACTAATCGATTCAGGGATTATGATTTCAGGAAATGTTCTTACCGGCGAAACACCAGAAACAGCATATATAATTTGTCAATCATCTATAACCTTAGCAGAACTTATCTCAATGATAAATAAGCATAGCGATAATTTCTTAGCAGAGTGTCTTTTCAAAACTATAGGAGCTGTTGCGAGTGGGAAGCAAGGGAATTCATTTTTTTCAACACAAACAATTTTAACTTTTATTGAAGACAACGCTATTTACTCAAAAGGTAGTTCAATTGTGGATGGTTCCGGTATTTCCAGATTTGATAAGATTACTGTAGGTGCAATTGTAGGATTGCTCGAGAAAATGTATTTCGATTTAAAAAACTTTCCTGATTTTTTTAATTCATTGAGTATAGCGGGTATTGATGGGACACTATCAGATAGAATGAGCCGCTCCATCGATTTCCGGGGAAAGACGGGTACATTGAACGGGGTTTCTTCTATATCGGGTTATCTTACAACAAAAAGTGAAGATGAATTAATCATTAGTATAATGTTTGAATTTAACCGGGGTGGTGCACGTAGGTATCGTAATGTACAGGATAAGATAATAGAAATACTAAATGATTGGAGTGAAGAGCAACCCTGAAGAAATTAATCTCCAGGGTATAAATTGCTTTTAGAATTAATTTCCGTCTGTAGATTGATTATCAGATGGAGGCAATTGATTCTGCTGAGGTAACGTTGGCGTTTGTGGTATATTAGTTCTTCCCGACTGCTGAATAATACTTCTTTGCTCTTGAGTTGTCTGTCCCGGCAGAAAGAAAAGATTAATCATCAATGCCAAACCTGCAACTATTCCAGCCAACCACCAGGTAGCTCTGCTGAGAAAATCGGCAGTTCGTCTTGTACCGAACATAGCTCCCATGTTCCCGGCACCGCCGAAAGTTCCTGCTAATCCTCCGCCTTTACTCGACTGCAGCAATACAACAATTATCAATAAGACAGAAGCTATTGCGGCGATTAATGTTAATAATGTATACATATTTTTACTCCTTTAATTTCGTAGCGGGGGAGGGATTCGAACCCCCGACACGTGGATTATGATTCCACTGCTCTAACCAACTGAGCTACCCCGCCGGGTCTATTTTCTATTTTAAGAGTGCAAATATAACCAGTATCCAAGTAATTTCAAATGAATAAAGGTATTATATCACGTCCACCATCAATAGGGAAGATTACAGTCTCTTTATACTCTCAATGCTTTCCACAATTCATCTAAAAGCAACTCCAAATTGTACTTTATTGCAGATGAAAAAATGATAGGTGATGATTTATCTTTTCCAAATTTTAGTTTAGAAAGTTTCTTTTTCTGTTTCTCATCAATCAAATCAGCTTTAGACAGGGCAACCAGCATTTTCTTCTCGGTTAATTTCTTACTGTAATTTTTTAACTCGGAATAAAGAATATCGTAGTCTCTTTTGAAATCATCTGATGTCGCTTCAATAAGAAACAAAATAATTTTTGTACGCTCGATGTGACGTAAAAATTTGTGCCCTAATCCCTTGCCTTCGTGCGCTCCTTCGATGATGCCGGGGATATCTGCAATGGTAAAGCTTTCATAATCTTTATACTTAACAATTCCAAGAACAGGCTCTAATGTAGTAAAAGGATAGTCTGCTATTTTTGGTTTTGCAGCAGAAACCGTAGAGATCAAAGTTGATTTACCTGCGTTCGGGAAACCAACAAGACCAACATCCGCAATTAACTTCAGTTCCAGTACAACTTTCTTTTCTTCACCCGGTTTCCCATCTTCGGCATAACGCGGTGTTTGGTTTGTTGAAGTTGCAAACTTACTGTTCCCTTTACCGCCTTTACCTCCTTTGGCAAGAACAACTTCTTTTCCATCAACATCAAGATCAAAAAGAATTTTGCCCGATTCAAAATCTTTTATGATTGTACCCGGCGGAACTTTAATAACTATATCATCTCCATCTTTACCATCTTTTAAGGACGATCCTCCCATAGCGCCTTTTTCTGCAAAGTATTTTTTTTTGTATCGAAAATCCAGAAGCGTATTAAGATTGTGGTGAGCCTGAACAATGATGTTTCCTCCCCTGCCGCCATCGCCGCCGGCAGGTCCTCCTTTGGGAACGTATTTTTCCCGTCGGAACGCAACAGCTCCATCTCCGCCTTTACCGGCAGAAACTTCAATAGACGCATAATCAATAAACATCAGGTTTGCCTGAAAAAGTTAGATACGGCGTTTGTGAAAAGGACAGCTTCTTTTGAATAAGGGCTAACACGGTAAGAGAAGAAAACACCTTTAAGGATTTCGGTGGCTTCTTTATATGATGAGCACTCGGATATTTTTTCAATTGTTGTAACTAAATCGCCATCATCGCCACCAAATACAGTCGAAACGATTTTTTTCATTTCCTTTTTCGTCAGATAGCTGAAAAAGTCTTTTCCCCTGTCCGGTGTTTCAGATTTTGGGACAGTTGATTTTATTTTTTTCGAAGGTTCTGTTTTTTTATTTACATTCGGTTTTTTCTCTGTTTCGATCTCAGCACCAAAAAGATCTTTTTCAATATCGTACTCCTGATCTATAATGGATTCTTTAGATAAATTATTTTCAGTTTTTTCTTCTTTCTTTGGAATTTCTTTGGGAGGTTCTTCCTTTTCCCTATCATTAACTGCAGGAGTATCTTCTTTTAGTATATCGTCAATTTCATCCAGCACATTCGAGATATGTTCATCCATTGAAAAATCATCTAAAAGACTTGAGTTAAATTCCGATTCAAAATCCTCGTCGTCTTCCAGTTCAAATTCATCATCTGCTAATTTGAATGATTCGGTTTTACCTTTTGCTGTTTCTTCTTTTTTTTCATCGCGGAAGTAATCTTCAAGCATTTCATTTATAATTTCCTTTTCAACCGGTAGTTCGGATTTTTGATCTTCTTTAACTTCATCTTCATCCTCTTCCTGGTTTTCATCTTTCATAGGATTATGGATTTCGGAAGTTTCTGTTTCCGCTTCAGTTTCATCTATAACCGGCTCTTGTTCATCATCATCAAAAATTGAAAGATCAAAATCATCATTTGATAAAAAATCGGATTCAGTGATTGTGTTTTCTTCACTTTTAATAGGTTCGGATTTTTCTTCAGGGATTAATACCTGTTCGGGTAAATCAGGTGCAATTGCATTTGTATTTTCTTCAGTCTTATTCACTTCTTCTTCTGAAACGATAACCAGATCCGAATCATCATCATCAATTAATGAAAGCTCATTTTCATAAAATACTAACAAGTCATCATCTTCATTTTCACCGGCAACGGGTTCGGTATTTTCTTTTGTTTTAATTTTGCCGGCATCTGTTATATAATCAGGTATTTCTTCGGAAGGCGAATCTTTCCCGGTATTCTTTTCAATTAATTCATTCAAATCATCTTCTAATTCAGCAATAACTCCATTTCTAATTTCCTCCTCAGCTATAGATTCAACCGGTTCTTCCTTAACCTGAAGTTCAGGTTCGGGAGTATCGTCCATGTTAAATTCGCTTAGGAACTCTTCTTCTATCGGGAGTAAATCCTCTTTCTCGATAAGCACCGGTTCAGGTTCGGTGTAAGATTCAGTTTGGAATTCAAGACCCGGCTCAGGTTTTAGAATACTTTCTTTTTCAGTCTCTATTTCATCAAATATAATTTCTTCATCCACCGGAGGTGTTACGATTTCTTCTCCACTGACTATTTCCGAATCCTCCATTTCAAGGTCTTCTATCATTTTCTCAACAGACGGTTCAATTTTGGGTTCAGCCACTATTTCCATTTTACCGGAATCGTAAGATTGTATTGATCCGGGTTTAAGTGGTTTGGTGGCGTATAACACTTTTTTGATATCGGAAATTTCATATTTCTTTCTGGACACTGCAGGAATTGTACGCCGCAGTCTCAGTAAATAATCCATCAGGTTTTTTTCTTTTAACAGGATTTCCACCGAAGTAAGAGCTATCCTGTTTTTATCCAAACCGCCGACATTAAAAAAATCAGCTATTGAATGTAAAGCATTGTTTATTAGCTCTTCCGAATTAGCTTTAAACAACTCCCTGTCAATCTTATTCAGAATGAGATCGAATTCGGTTATTGTAAGCTGTACAACTTTTCGTTTTGAGATATAAGCTGTTAAAACATTTTTAATGTAATCATAGTAGTACAAATAATTCAGCATCAACTCTAATTCCTCAACGGCAATAAAATTTTGATCGTTATAAATAAACTTGGTTAACGACCACTTGGGACGAACCACATAATTTGCATTAAAAGAAACTGCCTGTAAAATGAGCTTGCTTATATCTTCAACAGCAATTTTTTTGTTCAGCTTTATTTCTTTTGAAATCTCCTTGAAATGCTCTGAGACTTCTTTAACCGAATAATCGAAAATTGAATCCTTCAATAGTTTCTGCCTGTCCCTGTGTATCATATAATCTAATTCGGCAGATATGTAAGTAATTATTGCAGGGTGAAGTCCGGCATTGGCAAGTTTTTCAAACGTAACAACAGTGCCTAATTTTTTTACTTTAGTAAGACTAAATTCGCCAATGAATTTTATTTCTTTTTCGAACATTTAATGATTTTTTAATATTAAGACTATAAAATAAAAAAATCCCTGTTAAAAAATAACCGGGATCTCAATAAGCTTTTATACTATAAACAGTTACCACTTCTTTTCTATACGATATCTTTAGTTTACAATAGCTGAGTCAGTTACTTCTATCCTTTTACACTAAGCATCAACCGCTTCCGATTTTATCTTTGCAGCGATGTAATCGTTATTCATTCTTGCAATGTTTGTAATCGAGATTCCTTTCGGGCATTCAGCTTCACAAGCGTAAGTATTAGTGCAGCTTCCGAAACCCATTTCATCCATCGTAGCTACCATTGATTGTACGCGCTGGTATCTTTCCGGCTGTCCCTGTGGAAGAAAAGAATACTGTGAAACTTTTGCTCCGACAAAAAGCATTGCCGATGCGTTTTTACAAGCAGCTACGCATGCACCGCATCCAATACATTCAGCGGCATCCATTGCACGGGAAGCAACATCTTTGGAAATCGGGATTTCATTTGCATCGGGAACACCGCCTGTGTTAACGGAAATATATCCGCCCGACTGTAAAATTTTATCCATCCCGGAACGATCAACAATGAGATCTTTTATAACAGGGAATGCTTTAGCCCTAAATGGTTCGATGTAAATTGTTTCACTGTTTTTGAAATTTCTCATGTGAAGCTGGCAGGTTGCAATCTTAGGAATCTTTCCGTGCGGATGTCCATTAATTACCAAGCCGCATGTTCCGCAAATTCCTTCGCGACAATCGCTTTCAAATGCTACAGGAATTTTTCCTTCCCGTTCGAGATCGTTATTTATCTCATCCAGCAATTCAAGAATTGATGCATCGGGAGAAACAGATACTTTAAACTCTTCAAAACTTCCAACAGAAGTTGCAGATTTCTGCCGCCAGATCTTTAATGTTAAATTCAGATTTTCGCTACTCATTATTTATAACTCCTTGTAGCTAATTTTACATTTTCAAATTCAAGATTTTCTTTATGAAGCTGCCACTTGCCAACTTCCTGGAATTCCCACGCAGCAACGTAAGCGTAATCGTCATCGTTTCGTAAAGCTTCGCCCTCAGCAGTTTGATATTCTTCACGGAAATGTCCACCGCAAGATTCATTTCTATTCAGTGCATCGACTGCCATTAGTTCGCCGAGCTCAAGATAATCAGCAACTCTCCCGGCACGCTCTAATGTTTGATTGAGATCTTTATCCTGACCAACAACATTTACATTTTTCCAGAAGTCTTCACGAAGTTCTTTAATTTCATTTATCGCTTCGTTCAATCCTTTTTCATTACGAGCCATACCAACCTTGTTCCACATTATCCGGCCGAGCTTTTTATGAATTTCATCGACAGTGTGCTTCCCATGAATTGAAAGAAGCTTTTTAACTTTATCATCGACCTCTTTAACAGCGTTACCAAACTCAACATGATCAGTATCTACCCTCGAAGGTTTTTCACTGGCAAGATAATTACCAACTGTGTAAGGGGCGACAAAGTATCCATCAGCCAAACCCTGCATAAGAGCACTTGCGCCAAGCCTGTTTGCACCGTGGTCAGAGAAGTTAGCTTCACCGAGAACAAACAATCCGGGTATCGAGCTTTGTAAATTATAATCTACCCACAAGCCGCCCATTGTGTAATGTGGTGCCGGATAAATTTTCATTGGAACCTGGTAAGGATTTTCACCGGTTATTGTGCTGTACATATCGAACAGGTTGCCGTATCTTTCTTCAATTATATTTTTACCAAGACGACCAATTGCTTCTGCAAAATCGAGATAAACTGCTTCGCCGCCGCCGATTCCCCTGCCTTCATCACAAACTTCTTTTGCGCTTCGAGAAGAAATATCTCTCGGAGAAAGATTACCGAACGAAGGATATTTTCTCTCAAGATAATAATCTCTTTCATCTTCAGGAATATCATTAGCTTTACGCGTCTCGCCTTTTTTCTTCGGCACCCATATCCTTCCATCGTTACGCAAGCTTTCACTCATAAGCGGAAGCTTTGATTGATTCTCTCCATGAAGCGGTAAACAGGTTGGATGAATTTGTGTGTAACACGGATTTGCAAATGCAGCGCCTTTTTTATGCGCACGCCATGCGGCTGTTGCATTACTGTTCATCGCATTTGTAGAAAGGAAAAATACATTTGAGTAACCGCCCGTTGCAAGCACAACTGCCTGTGCAGAATATTTTTCAATCTCACCTGTTACAAGATTTCTACAAATTATTCCTCTTGCATGACCATCGATGACGACAAGCTCTAACATTTCTCTTCTTGTATGAAGAGTAACTTTTCCCTTTCCGATCTGGCGGTTAAGAGCGCTAACTGCGCCGAGAAGTAATTGCTGTCCCGTCTGACCTCTTGCATAAAATGTTCTGGAAACCTGTGCGCCGCCGAACGAACGGTTATCAAGCAAGCCGCCGTACTCTCTTGCAAACGGAACACCCTGAGCAACACACTGATCGATAATATTGTTACTTACCTCTGCAAGACGGTAAACATTTGCTTCGCGCGAACGGAAATCTCCGCCTTTAACCGTATCATAAAAAAGTCTGAAGACAGAATCACCATCGTTCTGATAATTTTTTGCAGCGTTGATACCGCCTTGTGCGGCAATGCTGTGTGCTCTTCGTCCGCTGTCGTGATAAGTAAATGCCTGAACATTGTAACCAAGTTCACCTAAACTTGCAGCAGCCGATGCACCTGCCAGTCCGGTTCCAACAACAATGATATCGAACTTTCTTTTGTTAGCCGGGTTAACCAGCTTCATATTAAATTTATGATTTGTCCACTTCTCAGCGATATTACCTTCGGGAACTTTTGAATCCAGCTTTATCATTGGCTACCTCCATAGAAAAATAAAAAGTAAATGGGTATCGAGGCAAAAGCTCCTGCCATAACGAGGGCATAAATTGTTCCTGATGCTTTAATAATAGGTGTATACTTTTTATGATTCCACCCGAATGTTTGAAACGCACTTTGAAAACCGTGATGTAAATGCAGTCCTAATATTATCATTGTTATAATGTAAAGAATTGAATACCACGGCATCTGAAGAAATCCGATTACTATGTTATAATATTTATCTTGATCGGCAAAACCTTCCGGATCATAAAAATTAAACCTGTAGAAAAATGTTGCAAGATGGATAACAAGAAAAATAAATACAATCGATCCAAGCCAGAACATCCAGCGTGAAGAAAACGTACTGTTCTCTGATGATGCATTAATTTTATATGAAACAGGTCGCGCTCTTTTATTTTCTATCCAGAGCCAGGTGCCGTAAATGATATGATAAACAAATGCAAGCGCCAGCACTAATTCAATTACCCTGATGAGCGGTTTAATAACATCGAGTGTTTCAACATAGCTGTTAAATGTTTCGGGACCAAAATACAATGTAAGGTTGCCGATTAAGTGAACTATAAGAAAGATCATCAGGAAAGAACCGGTAACAGCCATTACAAACTTCTTCCCGATTGATGAATTCATAAAACGCAAAAGCCAGCCCATTAAATTCTCCTTCTTATAAGGTCGTTATTTGTTTGGTGAACTTATTATTATAAAAATAAAAAATACTGAGGTATGAATTATCGAAATGCATTAAGAAAAATTATGATCGTGTAATTAACATCAACAATTGTTAAACGAAAATTATCAAATAAGGCTATAAAATCAAAAGGATTGAGGAAGGGTACTTCATAAATGAAGTACCTACGGGAATTTTCCTTTCCGCAATTGAACCTTTTGTAAAACATATCTAATTTTGAAATGGTTGTGTGGAAATTTTCTCTCTAAAACTGCATAACTAATAGTTAAGTTTTATTAATATTGAGGGAAATAATGCGAAAAATAATCTTTCTTTTAATTCTTAATTTATACTTCTCATCCACTTTCAGTTTAGCACAAAATTTCGCCGATATCCTGGGAACTTCACATTATTCAAGAGTAATCAGATTAGGGAATACATATACTAGCGTTGCTGAAGGAACAGAAGCTTTATTTTATAATGTCGCTGGATTAGCAAACACTAATATGTACGGTGTACTATTTTCTAGTG
>Ga0210133_1000163_pt1 | contig 26580 bp, 26 predicted proteins | sample Joice_ThreeSqC_D_2_FD_184874 | JGI IMG/M metagenome (GOLD analysis project Ga0210133, IMG submission 184874) | Wetland microbial communities from San Francisco Bay, California, USA, that impact long-term carbon sequestration - Joice_ThreeSqC_D1... | ecosystem: Environmental > Aquatic > Marine >...
CAATGATCAAAATCAAAAAAATATACGAGAAGCAATCCAAAGAAGGCGGATACAGGATACTGGTGGACAGACTCGGGTCGAGAAGTTTAACCAAAGAAAAAACGAGTGTGGATTTATGGCTTAAAGAAAAATTGGAAGCGTAGTATATATTAAACTTTTATTATTAGTATTGTCAAGCAGTATTCTGTTTAAAAATTATACGGCGCTTCCTCATCATCAACAAAACTTCGTTAAATTTAATTTAGCATCTTCCCATTATTTATAGACTACTGCTGCGTAGCTCCAGGTGCCTGAGCAACCGGAAAATATATTCTCACTCCGGCATTCCCGCTAAAACCACCAACACCAAGCTCTATTGGCATATTTGGATCTGAAATTGGTCCGGGTGATTTTTTTACAACCAGTAATTCATCCGATTTATAGTTTGAAAAGGAATACAGAACTGAGGCAACTATAGACATATTCGGAGCTAAAGCAGGAAATTCTATTCCACCGCCAAAAACAAATCCGGTTGTGTTATCACTTCCTTTTGCTCTCCAGGAATATGGACCATACATATAACCGGGTTGACCATCTGTCCACTCAATATTCATTTCACCGCTCATAAAAACAAATTCAACACCTGCTTGTAAAAACAGGGAGAAACTATTTTCAATCAAAGGATAATACTGAGCTAATAGATGAATAGAAGTCTGTGAGTATTCCATCTCTGCATTCGTACCTATTATATAAGGGCTATAATAGTAATTTGAAGAAGTATAGCGATCGGATTGATCTGTATTCTTAGAAAAATAATAATTGTAAGTTCCAAAAACGGCAAATTGCGGGGAAATTTTGTAACCTACTACTGGTTGTAATCCCGTTAAAAGTTTACTGTCCCATCCCCATCCAGGATACTCATATTCCCAATCAAGTGTATAATAGGTGTCACTGACATCCATTGTGAATAGATCATCGGAAACATCGAGATCCTGCTCATCTAATCCTCTTCCTGTTGTGCCTTCCCCATTCAACATCAAAATAGATAAATTACCACCAATAAAAAACCCCTGTGCAGGTTGTTGCGCTAAAAAGGTGGTCCACGTGCTAAAACAAAGTATGCAAAAAAGTATAAAAATTATCCGTTTCATTTTCTCCTCCTGTTTTTTCTATTAACTTAAATTGAGATTTATTTAATTAGTAAATATGACACCATTAACAAAATGTCAAACGAACCTTAAGAACATTTCACAAATTGCCTGTGTCATTATTTAGAAATAATCAAATTGATAGATTCAAACATGAAAACACAGAACTCCACTTTGAAGAACTGCATCCATGCCTTGGGGAAAGTAAAATTGTAAGGAAGAAATTTACTATACTAAAACCACTCCCTAAGGTGTAGATGTAAAACTCAAATGTAAATTTGAGTTTTTATTTCAACACAATCAAGAAAAAAAAGATTGATGATTGGCAAATAAAATTATCAATGGGCTGATGTATAATAGAACTAAAATCCAATCTTATAAAAAAATATAAAGCTATATTTATAAGTTCTTATAACTAAGACATATTATCCCTATTTTTATTCAGATTATTTTTACTCAGTAATGCCGAATAAAAGAAAAGAACAAATAATAGAAGCTGCAGTAAAACGTTTTTCTTTACATGGATTGGGAAAAACTACTCTCGATGAAATTGCAGGCGATATCCGGATAGGTAAAGCAACTATATATCATTATTTCGAATCTAAAGACCAGCTTTTTTTTGAAGCGTTAAAATGGGAAACGAACGAGTTTATTGATGATATTAAAGCAATATTTAATAATACTGCATTAGCAGTGGGTGCAAGATTTCTTGAATATTTCAGCTATAAGGAGAATATTGATTTGCACTACAGGCTGCTGTTTAATCTGATGCTTCAATCCGTAAGTGATAGCTCTCCTGCAAATGAAAAAGAATTATTGACGGATATGCTGAGGAAGGAAGAAGAAATTATTAAACTCGTTCTTAATTCAATTTATAGTTCGAGAATCGAAACAATGAACGAGCTGCTGCCAAACTTTATTGTTACTTCAAGCTGGGGTGCGGTTTTCAGCAGCAAGATAAACAGGGCTGCAAATCCGGGAAGAGTTATAAGTACGAAAGATTTCGTTTTTAAAAGTCTTGAGAATATTCTAAGCTAAAAATTATTCATCGGTATCGTCACCATCTTCATCATCCCCGCTGAAAATATATTTCTCATATTTATGTTTGATGACCTGGGCTTCAACTATAAAGTAAACATCTTCGGCAATGTTGGTTGCAAGATCGCCGAGTCTTTCCATTTGTCTTGATATTCCGAGTAGCGTAACCGCAGGTTCAATATTTTCCGGATTCTCTTTCATCTTCTCAATTAATATTTTCCTGTTTACGGCATATGAATTATCCATCTTTTCATCGGATTCAATAACCTTTTTTGCAAGCTCCGCACTTCCATCTACAAAAGCATCTATTGCATATTTAAGCATGTAACGCGATAACTCAGCCATTTCCGCAAATTTAGTATTTTGAAAGAATGAAGGTTTCTTGCCCATCTCGATATAATGTTCGGCTATGTTAACAGCTATATCGCCGATTCTCTCAAGATTAGTATCCATCGTTATCGCAGACATTATCAGACGCAAATCCATAGCAACGGGCTGATTGAGTGCGAAAATTTTCTGACACATCTTTTCTATCTTTACATCGTATTTATCTACCTTCTTATCGCGTTCAATCACTTCCCTTGCAATATCTAAATTCTCTTCTTCAATTGCTTTAATCGACATATCAACCTGTTCATCAACGAGGCTGCACATTTTGATCAAGCGTTTTTTAAGTTTTGCTATATGAATATCCAATAGTCTTTCCATTTCAATCCTGATTTTATTCTTACTTCACAAAGATAATTATTTTAACCGAATCTTCCCGATACATAATCTTCAGTTTGCTTTATAGACGGTTTTGTAAAAATCTTTGAAGTCTTATCGAACTCGATCAGCTTGCCGATATAAAAGAAAGCAGTATCGTCGCTTACGCGTGCCGCCTGCTGCATATTGTGTGTTACAATTACGATGGTAAAATCCTTTTTCAATTGATGAATAAGTTCTTCTATTTTCGAAGTTGAAATAGGGTCAAGCGCGCTGGCTGGTTCATCCATCAGTAAAATTTCCGGTTCGATTGCCATTGCACGAGCAATGCAAAGTCTTTGCTGCTGTCCACCGGATAAACCCAGGGCAGATTCATTCAGCCTGTCTTTTACTTCATCCCATAATGCAGCTTGTTTCAAGCTTCTTTCAACTACCTCATCCAGCTTTTTTTTATTTCTTTTGAACATACCATTTACCCTGGGACCGTATGCTACATTCTCATAAATTGATTTCGGGAAAGGATTCGATTTTTGAAATATCATCCCTATTTTTTTTCTCAGTTCTACAACGTCAATCGCTTTATCATAGATATCGACACCATCTATTTTGATTTCACCTTCTACTCTTACGCCGTCTATTAAATCATTCATCCTGTTCAACGATCTTAAAAAAGTAGATTTACCGCAGCCGGATGGACCGATAAGTGCCGTTACCCTGTTCGGTTGAATTTTCATAGAGACTTTCTGCAATGCAAGGACGGAACCATAATAAAAGTCCATATCCTTAACAAGGATTTTAGCTACTTTATCCGAATCCACTTTGTTAACGACAGCCAACGGTTCTTTTAAATCTGAAGTTTTTTCCACGCTTAATATTTTGTTTATTATTAAAAAGTTGCTGATTTATAGTTTTTTCTTAACCTGTTTCGAAGAAGCATTGCCGAAATATTTAACAGGACAACGATTAGAATAAGAAGAAAAGTTGTCATGTACACCATAGGTAAAGCAGCTTCAACATTAGGCGATTGAAAACCGACATCAAAAATATGAAATCCAAGATGCATAAATTTTCTATCAAGATGAAAGAAGGGAAAGTTCCCATCTAACGGTAAATTAGGTGCAAGCTTTACAACGCCGGTTATCATTAATGGGGCAACTTCACCTGCACCTCTTGCCATTGCAAGAATCACCCCGGTTAATATTCCTGGTGCTGCGGCAGGTAAAACAATTTTTTTAACAGTCTGCCATTTGGTGCTTCCAAGTGCAAGCGATGCTTCACGAATTCCCCTTGGTATGGAAGCTAAAGCCTCCTCGGTAGCAACAATTACTACGGGTACGGTTAACAACGCTAAAGTTAATGAAGCCCAGAGTATTCCACCGGTTCCCCAGGTTGGGGTTGGCAATATTTCAGGGTAAAATAGCTGATCGATAGTTCCGCCGACAAAATAAATAAAGAAGCCTAAACCGAAAACGCCGAAAACTATTGAAGGGATTCCGGCAAGATTATTTACTGCAATACGAACTAACCTAACAAACGATCCTTGCTTTGCATATTCGCGAAGATAAAGCGCTGCAATAACACCGAATGGAACAGAGACAAAACTCATAAGAATTACCATCATCACCGTTCCGAATATTGCAGGAAACACACCGCCTTCAGTATTCGATTCCCTCGGGTCCTCAACAAGAAATTCATAAACCTTGCTGATCATGAATCCGGCTTTTTGAGTAATGGACATTCTGTTCGGATAATAAACTCTAACGATATTTAATAAATCGATTTCTTTTTCATCACCTTCGGCGGTTCTAACAAATAGTGAATACCGGCTTGCAATGTGTTTTATCGAATCGACCTGGTGAGTTATTAAAGCGTAGTTACTGTTTAATTCTTCTATCTCGTTATTAATTTCATTTATTTTATCCTGTGCTTTTGATTCATCGTCACGATTTTCATATTTGATTTTATCAATATCGGAACGAAGCTGTTCGATCTTATAATTAATTTTACCAACTTCTGATTTGCTTAGACGGTTTAACTCGTTCCTGTAATCTGTAATCTCACTTATATAAGGAGAAATTCCAGACTCAAGATTTTCATCTCCCTCCAGGATAGTCTGCCCATCTTTCATAAGCTTATTTGGGAAGCCATTAAAATTACCAAACTCCATCCGTTCGATTACTGCAGCATCTTCATGATAAGTGATGCTTTGTACTTCAGGTTCTTCAATCCATTTGAAATCCAAACCGTAAAGATCCCTGTTCGCAATTTTAAGATTGTAACGATCCAATCCTTTTTCTTTCAAAGAATCCGGTAGGTTTGTTTTAGGAATTGATTCCTCACGAACGATCTGTCCTAAATAATTTTTACCATCGACGGTACTAACAGAGGCAAGCTTTGAAGGATAATAATAATCGCTGCCCTTTAATAAAATAAGAACAAGCAAACCGGAAATCATCAGCAGCGTAACGGCTAATCCGAAACCCGTAAACCATATAAATACTTCGCCTGTTTTGAATAATTGTTTCATATAAAAAATAAACTATATATGCATATATTTTTTTCTTAGCCGCTGCCTTACTATTTCAGCTACCGTGTTAACAATGAACGTCAACAGGAATAACAAAACTGCTGAAACAAAAAGAACCCTGTACAAAGTTCCGTGATATGGAGCTTCAGGAATTTCCACCGCAATGTTAGCGGATAAAGTTCTGAATCCATTGAAAGGGCTAAAGCTTAGAATGGGAGTGTTTCCCGTTGCCATTAAAACAATCATCGTTTCGCCGACTGCTCTTCCCAATCCAATCATTATTGCCGAAAAAATTCCGGGACTTGCAGTGGGAAGCACAACACGAATCGAGGTTTGCCATTTCGATGCACCGAGTGCCAATGATGCTGAACTGAGATGCTGGGGAACACTCGAAAGTGCGTCTTCACAAATTGTGAAGATGATAGGGATAACTGCAAAGCCCATTGCAAATCCAACTACTATACTATTTCTTTGATCGTAATTGGTATTAAAGGAATCCAGAAGCCAGGTGCGGAAATCACCACCGAAAATTATTGATTCAAACCAGGGGCTAAGTTCAATCGAAATCATAATTCCCAGAATTACCAATGGAATCATGAACAGAACTTCGTAACCGCTTTTAAGACCGAACCTGAGTCCTGGGAAATATCTCCACGCACTCACGCCGAGGATTACCGTTACCGGAAGAACTATTAACATCAGCAGAACCCCGGGTAGAATCCGTTCAAGCAAAGGTGCGAGCCACAATCCCGCAAGAAACCCGATTACCACACTCGGTAATGCTGCAAGAAGTTCAACTATCGGTTTTATCTTATTCCTTAGATCCGGATGACTGAATGTTGAAAGATAAAGCGCACCAAGAAGTGCTAACGGTACCGCGAATAACATCGCATAAAATGTACCTTTCAATGTTCCTATGATAAGCGGAATAAGGCTGAACTTGGGTTCGAATTCATCAGTGCCGCCGGTAGATTGCCAAACATATTCCGGTTGTTTGTAATCTTCGTACCACACTTTTCCAAAAAGTGAAAATAATGTTACCTCGGGATGAGGACTATCAATCTTATAATTAGAAACCAAACCATCCTTGTAAAGAATTATTGCCCCATCCGACTTTGGCGAAAATTCTATATACTTAACAGGAAGCTTGTACTCGGTTACACTGAGCAGCATTTTTTCGCTGGTCAAATAATGGAGCTTAATTTCTCCGTCTGATGATCCGGTAATAAAAGATTTATTTCTTGTTGAAGGAGCGATTGCAGTTATTGCAGCAGAATGACTTTCAAATGTGTGTGCCTCAACCCATTTCCATCCGGTAGAAGAACTATCGTCGGTAATTTTCATCCAGGACGAGATTTTACCATCGGATGATCCGACTATAAGCGATTGATCGCCAAGAATAAATTTTAGTGCAGTGATTCCATTTTTCGAATTGTTTAAAACATCCAGTCGTTTTTCCATTCGCGGATTATCTTTGCCGCTTATGTCGAAGTAGTAAACGAATCCTTTGTCATCCCCCGCCATAAATTTTTTGCATTCTGAATCTATAGCTAATGAAGTGATCTTTGATTTGATGATATTACTCAGATCGTACTTGTATTCCGTTATCTCACCATCCCCAAACAACGATGTTTCCTTGTATTTAGAATAAAGAAGTAATCTCTCACTTTTTGTTAAAGCTGCAAGGGTTGGATTTCCATCTTCATCAACCTGGTATTCCATGCTGGTAATACTCTGCAGACTCGAATCAAGAATAAAGGAAGTGATGAGACTTACCTGCGGTGTGATGATCCTGTTATTCTTTTTATCAAAACTTACATCGTAGTCGATATTTAGTAAAGCAACCTTACCAGAATCAAGCCCAAGTGCGATATTTTTTTTGCTGATGTCCGATACGGCAGTCAACACCTTACGGTTTTTTAATTCTGGAAAGACAACTTTTTTAATCAAAGTTTTTGATTCAAGCCTGATAAAATCGACTGAAGCAGAGTCTGTAATCATATAAGCGATTTCCTGGTATTCATCGATACCGGTTAAAACAGGCAATCCGTATTTTTTTTCTTTGATAACCGCAGCTTCTTTACCATCGGCACCGGTTAAAAGAGGAAATGCTTCAACAACAATAAAAGCGAGTATTCCCGTAATTGCAATTATTACGGCAATACCGCCTGCATAAATAGAATACTTTGCAATCTTATCAAAAAAAACCGCACGTAAATGTGCGGTTTTTTTCTTTTTAATTTCTACTTCTTTTCCGGACAATTACAAAGGTTCCTTATCAATAATTAATTTGCTCGCATTTAATATTAATCAAGTTTTTTTACTTCATCAAGAACAACTTTTGTAGGAAGCGGAAGGTAACCATCTTTTATTACTATTTCCTGTCCTTCATAACTTAAAACAAATTTTAAGAATTCTTTCAGCAACGGATCTAATTGCTGATTAGGTTTTTTGTTGATGTATATATAAAGGAATCTGCTTAGCGGATATTTTCCCGAAAGAACATGTTCATAGCTTCCGTCATAGTATTCACCGCCATCTTTTTTAGTTAGAGGAACAATTCTAACTCCGGATGTTTTATAACCAACACCACTGTAGCCCATTCCAAACCTGTCTTCCGTTACACCTTGTACAACCGAAGCTGAACCGGGCTGCTCTTTCACTTCATCTTTATAATCGCCTTTAAACAATGCATGTTCTTTAAAGAAACCATAAGTTCCAGAAGCAGAATTTCTACCATACAAGCTTATTTTTCTATTCGCCCAATCACCTGTTAATCCAAGCTGTCCCCAGGATGTTATATCTTCACTAAATCCGCTTCTTTTTGTTTTAGAAAATATTCCATCTATTTGTGGTAAAGAAAGTCCTTTTATTGGATTATCCTTATTAACATAAACTGCTAAGGCGTCGAGACTGGTTTTTAATTGAGTCGGTTTGTAACCGAATTTTGCTTCGAACTTATCTATCTCTTCGGATTTCATTTCTCTTGACATAGGACCAAGCTGCGATGTACCGCTGATAAGAGCAGGGGGTGCAGTGCTTGAACCCTTGCCTTCAATCTGGATATTTACATTCGGATAAAACTTTTTAAAGGATTCCAGCCAAAGAGTGAGTAAGTTGTTCATAGTATCCGAACCAATGCTGCTGAGGTTACCGGATACTCCGCTCACTTTAGCATAATGAGGTAAATTAGCATCCACTTTAACATTTTGTGCGAAGCTGAATGTCTGGAATAAAAGCAAAATTGAAACTATAGAAATAAATTTTTTCATTGATGTATTACTTCCTTTTTGAATAAGAAAAATGAGTTTATTTCAGCGATATAATATTATAAAGAACATTTTACTTATATGCTGTTGGAATGTTAAGAAATTGTTAAGAAATCCCAGAATACCCGTGTTTTCAAACAGAAACGAAGCTTTCCTTAAAAAAATTAAGAGTTTATCTTCTTCTTCTTAGGCTTATAACCAATTCGGTGAAATGGGTTTACAACGCTCGTGGTCACATTTCGTAAGTGTGAATTTATTCGTTTCAACGATCTGAAATATAGAGCCAGCGCAACAGCACTTCCACTAGAAATAGCAGGATCAGTCTGCTTTACAAGTGAGTTAAGACAATCATCACTAAGTTTGCTGATCCATTTATATTCGTTAAGCAATTCTATTGCTTTTTCTTCGTCCGAATTTTTAAACACATCAATTGTTCCCTGGAAATTTTCGAGAACCGCATTTTCTATTCGGATCAGATCATTTTCAAAAGTTCCGCCATGAAGTCGCGCCTGATGATTTTGTGCTAAGTCTACGATATTTTTTGTATAGTCTCCAATCCTTTCGAGATCGATAACAATGCTGATAAGTATTAGACCTGAACTTAGCTGTTCACCTTCTGTAAGGACAAGATGGTTGAAAACATCTTTTCTAACTTCGCGTTGATATTTATTTACTTCGTTATCCTCATTGTTTATATCGAAATCCAGGTTGGTATGTTCAGTCTCTCTCAGAACCTGCTTTGCCTGAACAAACATTTTATTAGTCAAATCCAGCATTTCATACGATCGCTGGAATGCTCGATCCATCAATGTATTCGATCTAAATACAGATAAAATTTCTTTAATCATTTTTGAAACCTCATTTTGTTAAATATATAACCAGCAGGGGTATGATAAAAAATACAATTAAAACATAGCCAATCGGAATTAATTTATTTTTTACCGAATACTCGCCGAATTTTCTTGCCATCGTAATCGGTACTTTTTTTAATGGATACCAGATAATAATTCCGCATACATTAAATAATGTATGAGAAAATGCTACCGTAACTGCTGCTAAATTTCCAGTTACCAGAGCTGCAAGTATAGCGGTTATTGTAGTTCCGATGTTAGCACCCAATGTATAAGGAAATATTTGTTCCAAAGTTAATAAGCCGGCGCCCGTCATCGGCACAATCAATGAAGTTGTGATTGAGCTGCTCTGCACTAACATAGTTAAAATGAGACCGAGAACAAATGCGCGTCCAGCCGTTTTAAATAGAATATTGTCGAACCAGTCTTTTGCTCTTGATACGACTATCACTTTTAAAGAAGTAACCATGTACCTTAAAGCAACAAACAAAAGAAGAATTGCAACGACAAACATTAGCCAGGGAACATCTACAAAGAGTAGTTCTATTTTATCTACTAAGGGCTGAGTAATTGCTTTGATGGGACTGAGAAAGTGCAATCCACCCACCTCGGCAAAAACATCTGCCAGATCAGTAGCTAATATTCCCAAAAAATTTGTTGCAAGCTGAATTGGAAAAAGAACTAAGACAGAGAGTACATTAAAAAAATCATGTACAATAGCAGATGCAAACGCTCTTTTGAATTCATTGCTTCTGTTTATCTGAGGTAGCGAAACTATTATGTTAGTTATGGACGTTCCAATATTAGCTCCCATTATTATCGGTATCGCCAGATGAATTGAAGTCTGTGGGTCGGATGAAAAAGCACCGCCGGCAACCATTCCTACCACGATTGATGTTGTTGAAGAAGAACTTTGAATAATCGATGTAGCAAGAATTCCAATAAACAATCCTACAACCGGGTTTGTTGTAGTAGCGATGAGGGTTTCAGAAAAATCTTTACCAAACAATTTGAGCGATCCTCCCATCATCTGAAGACTTAAGAAAAAGAGGTAAAGAAAGAATATAATATTAATTACCGCAAACAGGTTAGGATACTTTGCATTAAGCTCTTTAAATTTATTCATAAAGGAATTTGATGGAAGGAATTAATGTATTTTCTACAAATATTTGATTTGCAGGAGAAAATTTTGAGATGAAAACAGTAATATTTAAAAACATCTATAATAATTTCCCTGAATAGTGGTGGAAATATATTAAATTCTGAAAACGGCTCAAATTAAAAGGATTAAAAATTATTTGATTATTTTTTGCATTTTTAATAAAAGGCTGATAATATCTGAATTATATCTTTCTATTTGATTATTCTTTGCCAACTCCTTGTTTTAAATGATTTGCATGAAAAAAGCTTGTTCTTTAATTTAGAATAAATATTTATTTATGATTACAGTTAGTTTCGGTAATTCATTTATGTTATCATTCTTCGATTCCTGGTTTCCTTTCATTTACCTCTACGCAGTTGGCGGTATATTTTTCTTTTCCGGGATGTATCTTATAAAAAAAATGGGTGCTATCGATCTTACTTTGAAGCGTCATAGAAAATGGTACCGCATCATGATTTTCGGATTTTTCTACTTCGTTGCATTGCACTTTATTCTAATAATTGCTGCGTTATATTTTTAGCTTATGAATCATCAAACATTTCACAGCATTGGAACCTCTGCCGACTGGGTAGTAATTATTGTTTACTTCTCAGTAATAATGATTTTTGGAAGTTACTTTGGAAAGTATAATCGCAGCACGAAGGATTTCTTTTTTGGCGGTAGAAGATTTGCCTGGTGGCTTATTGCGTTTTCAATAGTCGCTACGGGAGTGGGAAGTCATAGTTTCGTTAAATACTCTGCCAAAGGCTTTACTGATGGTTTCTCCTCCACAATGACTTATATAAACGATTGGTTCTTTATCCCCTTTTTTCTTTTTGGATGGCTGCCGATAATAGTTTATACCAAGATCCGGTCCATCCCGGAATATTTTGAAAAACGATTCAGTCCTTCGGCACGATTCCTGGCAACTATACTTCTAATGTTTTATATGATCGGTTACATTGGAATAGGATTTTTAACTCTTGGTAAAGCAATGATACCGATGTTACCGGAAAGCTTATCGATGCTTGGAATGAATCTCCATATAACATTGATGGGTGTTGTAATTTTCATTGCTGTTATAACCGGAATTTATATTACTTTCGGCGGACAAACTGCTGTTATATTCACAGATTTGCTGCAGGGATTCATTCTGTTGTTTGCAGGTCTGTTCCTGTTCTTCCTCGGCTTACATTTTTTAGGCGGCTTCGATGTATTCTGGAATTTGCTTCCGACTTCATGGAAAATGCCGCTTGCAAGTTTTAACTCCCCGCCCGATTTTAATTTTGTGGGAATTTTCTGGGAAGATGGTGTTGCCGGTTCAATCGGGTTCCTGTTTATGAACATGGGTTTGATCATGCGGTTCATGGCAACAAAAAGTGTAGATGAAGGAAGAAAAGCAGCAACGTTCAATATACTTTTCATGCTGCCGATTTCAGCAATAGTTGTTGGAAATGCAGGTTGGATTGGTAAAGCGATCTCTCTTGTAAGCCCCGATCTTGTTCCGCCTAATACTTCTCCGGACCAGATTTTTGTTGTTGTTGCAAATGTTGTAGCCATTCCCGGTGTATTCGGATTTATAATGGCTGCACTTACTGCAGCATTAATGTCTACCGTAGATACTCTTATTAACGCCAGCGCTGCGATATATATTAATGATATTCACCGTCCGCTAAAATTATGGCTTAAAACTAATAACAAGGATTTAAAAAAGGAGGATAAGAGCGAACTCTTTTCCGCAAGAGTTGCTTCAATCGCTATTACAGCACTTGGTGTACTTTCCGTATTGGTATTCCAGGGTTTTCCAACCGTATATGAAGCACATGGATTTTTTCACTCCACTCTTACGCCGCCGCTGGTTGTTGCTGTCTTTCTTGGAATTTTCTGGAGACGGTTTACTCCCGCTGCAGTTATCACTTCTTTTCTCGGCGGAGTAACCTTAATGATATTGGGTGCAAATTATCCGCATATTCTTATTGCACCTTTTGCTCAGGGAATTGAAATGGATAAGGTTCATCCATACACTTACATTCGTGCATTATACAATTTAGTTGTTTGCGGTGTTGTTGCAATCTCAGTTGTCTATGCAAATCCCTGGTTAAAAAACAAAGTAGCAAAACTGAAATCGAAAGAAAATCACAAACAAATTTTTTCTGTAATAACAGTATTTGCGGGAATTATATTTTTGGGACTAATTTTCAGCTCTTCAATTGTGGTAATTCATCCTGATTCTTATCCTGAAATAATTGTTATGCTTCTTTTAGCAATTGTACTTGTTGTACTGGTTGCTCTTTGTGTTACCTATTATGTTAAGTATGATGAAGAAAAACAAACGACTGGATTAACTGCCTGGACTATAAAATCGGCTAAAGAATTTTTTAAAGGCGGGAAAATAAATGAACGTGAGGGTATAAAAGTAAAAGTTGAATGGAAAATGAAAGAGGGTGATGACGAAATTATTACTTTCTCTAAAAACGACATGGAAAAAATGCAGGCAGATCCCGGCGATCTCGTTTACATAACAGATGCAAGAAAATGGTTGGGAGGTTTAAAATCTGTTCACGCTGTCTATGGAGAGCCCCATGAGGAAGATGGGATTGTCTATATTTCCGAAGAACAAAAATTGCAGGGACAATTTCTGAAGAATAAAATTCTGATCGCAGAAAAAGAGATGTAGTTAATTTAAATATCCCCGCTGATCGGTCTTACCACAATCTCTTCAGTTACGACATTATCCTTATGTAAAAAAGCTGATACCATTATCCTGGCGATACTTTCAGTATTCATCATCCTGCTTCCCTCTTTTTCCCTAACATCTCTTCCCCACATTGGCGTTTCAGTAGCGCCGGGAATAATATTTAATACCCTGATATTATAATTACGAACTTCTTCACGAAGTACATTTGTATAACCCTCTAATCCCATTTTAGATGCAGTATATGCAGAACTATTTATAAAGGTTTTCTTAACGGCAAATGAAAGAACATTGATAATCGTACCGCCACCGTTTTTTTTCATAAAGGGTAAAACAGCTTTTATCGTGTATATTGATCCCAGAAGATTTGAATTTATAATATCGTTTATCTCTTTTATTGAATTTTCTTCTGCAGATTTAAATGATGTGATTCCTGCATTGTTTACCAAACAGTTGATTGGAAATTCGGCAGTTATTTTTTTAAATGTCTGATTAACATTTGTCTGTGATGCTACATTACAAGGATAAATATCTACTTGTGAAGATCCAATTTCTTTTTTTAATTTTTCAAGCTCGTTAACACGGCGGGAGGATGCAAATATATTGCACCCAACCGAAGCAAATTCTTTTGCCGCGGCTTTTCCAATTCCCGAACTTGCACCCGTAATCCATATTCCCGGTTTGGATTTATCCATTGTTAAAGATTTCTATTAGAAATTAAATTCAAAAATTCCATTCGTGTGCGAGCATCTTCCTTGAATACACCGTGCATTGCACTTGTAGTGGCAGATGAATTTTGCTTTTCAACCCCGCGCATCATCATGCACATATGAAATGCTTCCGAAACAACCGCAACACCGGTTGGCTGTAAATATTTTGCGAGCGTATCCGCAATCTGCTGTGTCATTCTTTCCTGAACCTGTAATCTGCGCGAGAAAACTTCTACGATCCTTGGAATCTTACTCAATCCAACAATTTTTCCATCGGGTATGTATGCAACGTGTACTTTACCATAAAACGGCAAAAGATGATGTTCACACAAGCTGTAGAAATCAATGCTTTTTACTACAACCATTTCATCATATTTTTCATTGAAAACCGCACCATTCAGAACTTCATCAATATCCTGTTTGTAACCCTTCGTTAAAAACTCATAAGAATTGGCAACCCTATCCGGTGTTTTTAACAATCCTTCTCTCCCGGGATCTTCACCAATTTCTTTCAGTAAAGTTGTAGTTAAATTACTTACTTTTTCTTTGTTCAATCTTACTCTCCTTTGTATTCAAAATAATTATTCTCGGTTTCATAAAGCTTAATCGAATACAACTTGCCTTTCGTTATTTTATCATTCAGTTCATTCCAAATTGCCACAACAATATTTTCAGAAGTAGGATTAATACCTTTCATAAAATCAGTATCAAGATTAAAATTTTTATGATCGACTTTTGAAATAACATGTGTTCTTACAATTTCCTTAAGCTCACTTAAATCCATAATAAAGCCTGTGTTGGAATCAACTTCACCTGCAACAACAACCTCAAGCGTATAATTATGTCCGTGCCAGTTCGGACTACTGCATTTACCAAACAACTTAAAATTTTCTTCGTCTGAAAGCTCCGGTTTAAAAAGTCGGTGGGCAGCTGCAAAAGTTTCTCGCCTGGTTATATAAACGATCCGCCCCATTTAAGTTAATTCCTTCAATGCTTCGATTAATTCTTTGTGATGTTCTGCAACTTTTACTTTTCTAAAAATTTTTCTCACTTTACTTGTCTTATCAATTACAAAAGTCGATCTTTCAACTCCCATATATTTTCTGCCGTACATGCTTTTCTCTTTCCATACTTCATACTTTTCAACAAGTTCTTTTTTATCATCACTAAGTAAACGGAACGGAAGCTTATATTTGGATGCAAATTTTTTATGCGACTCGACAGAATCTGGGCTTACACCTAAAATCACTGCATCCAATCTACCGAAATTCGGAAAGTGATCTCTGAAATTACATGCTTCCTGCGTGCAGCCGGATGTGTTGTCTTTCGGATAAAAATAAAGAACAACATTTTTACCTTTAAGATCATTCAGAGAAACTTTTTCTCCATCCTGATCCGAAACTGAAAACGCAGGCGCTTTCTTTCCTACTTCAACCATTTTGTCTCCTTTAAAAGAAAAAAGCAGCAGGAACCCTACTGCTTCGAATTATCAGAATAAATATTAATTTAATTTTTCTAAAGCACTTTTTATGTTTTCATAGCTCGGTTCTTCGCCGGCATTTTCATGACTCTCTGCATACTTTACAGTTCCATCTTTATCTATTACAAATGCTGAACGCATTGCAACACCGATATATCCATATTTCCCGCCGCCAAAATTATCATACAATATGCCGTAACTTTTTGTCACTTCTTTATTAAAATCACTAAGAAGTGGAAAGTTTGCATTATTTTTTTCCTGCCACATTTTTAATGCAAAAAGACTATCTACACTTATACCTAATACCTGGGCATCGAGATCCTCATAAACCTTTAATTCATCTCTGAATGTACACATTTCTTTAGAGCATACTCCCGTATTGGCAAAAGGAAAGAAAAGAAGAACTATTTTTTTCCCCTTAAAATCATCAAGCGAAACTTTCTGGGCATCCTGGTTAAACAATGTGAAAGTGGGTGCTTTGTCTCCAACTTTTACAGACATACATTACTCCTTAATTGTGATTTTTATGACTAAACTCAAACTCTTTTATAGAAGGATTAACATCGATGAGTTTGTAAATTATTTAATATTCATTTTTAATTTACAAAGTAATATCGCATCGAACAATTATAAAAATGATCTTAATCACAGGAAGAATATTTAACGGTGGATTGTTTAGGAAGATCAAGAGAATTTTAGAGCAGACCCAATTTCTTTGTCCAATCGTAAAATCCTGTTTCAAGCTCTTTGAAAGATTTGATTACAAATAATTCCGGCTGCAAATGCCAGACATCATATTCCTGCTTTACAATTCGTTCAGGATCAAAATCAATCACATTCACTTCATCTGAAAGAGCATGAGCGACTTCCTTTTGCGAGGAGATAATTCCCGCACCGTATATTCTCATCCCATCAGAATTTTTTATTAATCCAAACTCAACTGTAAACCAGTGAAATGTTTCCAACTTTGTTCGGTTGTTTCCTTTTGCATTCAGGGCTGCTTCGCCGAACATTTGATAGAACGAAGCAAAGTCTTTATTTGTTAACAATGGCATATGCCCGAAAATATCATGAAAAAGATCGGGAGCTGGTGTGTAATCAAGCTCTTCTTTGCCCCGGATGTAATCAGTGGAGGGAAAAACTTTTTCTCTGAGCAAACCAAAAAAATTCTGTTCGTGGATCAATCCGGGAACGCGTGCAATTTTCCATCCGGTGGTTTTATGAAACACATGGCTTATCTCTTTTAAATATGGAATCTTATCTGCCGAGAGATTTAACGCTTCAGCACCGGCAATATATTCATTACAAGCTTTGCCGTGGAGTAATTTCATTTGTCTATTATACAAAAATTTCCACGATTCCTGATCTGACTCAGGGTAATCAGGATAAACTATTTCATCATGAGTTGGAACATGTCCACTAAGTTTCTGAGGGATACACCTCGGATCGATTCCCTGCTCTGCAGCTTTTTCATAAGCCGACAAATTTTTGTCTTCATCCTGATTATTTTTCATAAGACACTACAATTTTTTACCTATTGCTAAAACTTTATTGAAGATAATTATTACGCTGAATATATTCAATTAATTGTATTACAGGAGAGGATAAAATTTCAGAATTGATTCATCATTTAAGCATCCTGCTTATATCCACAGTAAATAGAATAAAAAACAAGAAATTGTATGTGCAATAATTTGATCCGGTCAGGGACTATATTTATTGTCTTCAATAAAGTTTTTGCAACAAACTTTCGTAAAAACAAACGGACAAATAAATGATGCAAGCTCTTCGATTCAATAAAATTAAGTTTAAATATTCCGTCAAGTTCAGGATATTTTTTCTTGATTATTTTCAAGTTGACATTTCCAAATTCTTCCATTTGGGTCAACGCTTTATCCAAAGTCTTATGTAGAATGGAATAACCTTCAGCCGATTTATTAAATACAGCTGGAATGTTAAATTTTTTATTGATCCTGTAACCTAAAACTGTGTCGTCCCCACCGTAGGATTTGCTTAAATCAATATCCTGTCCGCCGGATTCAATAAAGTATTTTGATTTGAATGCAACGTTTTGAGTGTTTAAATAATATGCAGGTATTTCAGCAAGATCATTATACTTTCCTTTACCTCTTGTTTGAAGATAGTACGCCCAGACATTTTCGTTAGCATTTTTGTAGATCACTTCACCAACTGAAACACAATCATTCTGCTCAAGTAATTCAAAATGCTTTTTAAGTAGATCACTCTCTGGTTCGATGTCTGAATCAAACAATAAAATATATTCAGCGGAAATTGAATTTAGAGATAAGTTACGGGTTTCGTCTCTTCCTTTATGAGCATTACCTTCATGATTGAGTTTTAATAATTCAAAATTGAATTGTGAATTTTCAAGGTATTCATTAGTCCCATCATCCGATCCATCGACGCAAACAATAATCCTGAAATTTCTAAAAGACTGTTCAGAAAATCCATTAAGACAATCTTTCAGTTCGTAAAGATTATTATATGTTGGGATTATTACATCAAACTTTTGAGGCATAAAAACGTCAGGTTATTCAAACAGATGATAGATTTTATTGAACTCATTTTCCCAGTTCAACATTAAGGAAGCCTTCTTGCAATTAGCTTTTTTTGTTTCGTAAATATTTTTATTCTCAATCCAGTTTTTTAAAACAGAAATCAATTCATCCTCTGTTACATTAGTTATAACCTCACCTATCTCAAACTCTTCAACTACTTTTTTCATTTGTGGAAGATCGTTCACAATAACCGGCAACCCGCTCATCACGTACTCGAATAATTTGTTTGGAAGTGCATAGTAATTATTCATACTGATGTTATCTATGATCGATAAACCTGCGAACGCACCCGATGTATAATTAAGAATTTCATCCTGGGAAATCTTGCCGGCAAATATAACACGATTAGAAATTTTCATTTCAACGGAAATAGATTTATAAAATTCCAAGTGTTCACCTCCGCCTAAAATTATTAGATAAAGGTTTTCCATTTTTTGCAATGCTTTAAAATAAGTATCGATACCTCTGCCCTGCACAACAATTCCCTGGTACAAAACAATTACACCGTCATTGGGGATATTATATTTCGAAAAGAAATCAATCGGGGCAATACCTGTTCTTGTTTGCGGGAGATTACGAAGCAAGTGAGTTTCTTTCAGTGAATATAATTTCTCGATGTATTGCGAATCCATCTCACCTGTTGTAAAAATATTTTCTACCCGTTTTATAAAAAATCCTTCCACTAATTTAAATAGCTTCTTTAGCAATGGTCGGTTATTATGAAACGGAAGTTCCGTATAAACCTCGCGTGAATCGTAAAAGATTTTAGCTCTTCTTCGTTTTGCTGCAATTACACAAGCAGGCAGCGAAAAAAAATCGGAAGCAAAATAAATATCAGCTTTTGTTTTGAATAATAAATCCAGTTGGGAAATAAAAAATGCAAGATAGAAAAACAAGGAAGCTTTTGACTTTGATAATTTTGTAATTGAAATATTCTTTGTTTTGATAGTTTTAAAATCTTCAGTCAGCCAGTCGTAACCCACAAACTGTACATCGTGTCCTTTCGATTCAAGTGAATGGAATAAATTAAACGTACGTGTATCGAAATACATATTTCCGAGAAAACCGATAACAACTTTTTTCATTTGCATTCAGCTAAACTAAATTTACTTCCGGCTCTAAAGATATCTCAAACTTTTCTTCAACGGAAGATTTAATACTACTTGCTAAATTTAATATTTCATCCGCAGTTGCACCGCCATAGTTTACTATGACCAATGGCTGTTTTTCATAACAACCGCAATTCCCGACTCGCTTTCCTTTCCAGCCGCATTTCTCAATCAATGCTGCTGCAGGAAGTTTAACATTTAATTTATCAACCGGATGACTAATTAAATCCGGAAACTTCTCTTTTATATTTCCGAATTTATTAATCGATATAACCGGGTTCTTAAAGAAGCTTCCGGCATTACCAATTATTTTTGGATCAGCTAATTTTGAAGTTCGAATATCGATCACAATTTTTCTAATGTCTTCAATAGACGGTTTGCTTATTTTTCTTTTTTGTATTTCTTCCTGAACAGATGGATAAGAAATATTTATTTCCGGTTTCTTACTTAACTTAAGACTAACCTTTGTAATAATAAATTTATCTTTTAAGTCACCCTTAAAAACACTTTCGCGATAATCAAAATTACATTCAGAGATTTCACATATTTTCTTCTCCCCCGACTCGATAAAAACACCTTCAAGATTATAAAACACATTTTTTAATTCCTGTCCGTAAGCCCCAATATTCTGAATCGGTGCTGCACCAACAGTTCCGGGAATCAAAGAAAGATTTTCTATACCACCCCAATTTTTTTCTACACAATGTTTTACGAGGTCGTCCCAGTTAACACCTGCTCCCGCCCGAACAATTACATATTTTTCGTTTTCATCAATTATTCTAATACTTTGTATAAAATTTTTAATTATTAACCCATCATAATCCTTTGTGAAAAGAACATTGCTCCCGCCGCCGAGAATAAACTTATTGGATTCTTTAAATTCATCATAATTCAGGATTTGTTCGAGTTCAATCTCGGAGAATATTTCTGTGAAATATCCGGCTCTAACATCGACGCCAAACGTATTAAGGTTTTTTAGCGAATGATATCTAAGAATATTTATCATTAATGTTATTTATAGTTTAAACCATGAAAGTACAGTAATACAATTACCGGTTTCAAATTTACAAAATAATTTATCACTTGACTTGTTTAAAAACCGTTGATACCGTTTTAACGTTTTACAAAAAGCATAGAGCTAATTGCTCATTTAATTTTTTTATATATAACATTTTAAGTTTAATAATTATATTTTTGCTGAGGCAATTTTAATTCATAGTTCAGGAGAATTATCATTTATCATTTCGATCAATCGGCAATCATCCCCTACCGCAAGGTTGATGGAGTAGTTGAAATTCTGCTCATCACATCTATAAGAAAAAAAAGATGGATAATACCAAAAGGTTTTATAGAGTTTAATCTCTCTGCTTTTGAGTCGGCAAAGAAAGAAGCATTCGAAGAGGCTGGTATACTCGGCACGAATGAGACCGTTGAGTTGGGTACATTCACTACCGATAAGTACGGCGGATCGACTTCAATAATTGTGTACTCGATGGAGGTGGAAAAATTTAAAGACGACTACCCTGAAAAGAACCTGCGAAAACGAAAATGGTTTTCAGTCGAGGAGGCAAAAGAAAAAATTTATTTTCCTGAGGTAGGTAATATGATTTTGAAACTGAATGAAACGTTGAAAACCGGTTTCAAGGAAAATTGAGTCATTGGAAATCTTCACTGCTAATTAATTTATCACAAACTTCTTTTACAATTTCATAATCGTATCCACGCAAAGAAAGAAACGAACTTAACTTATTCCTGATTTCATTTTTATCATCCGATTTTACTCTTAACGATTTGAGTTTTTTTTGTGCTGCTGTAGTTGCATTTTCAAGTTCACTTTTTTCGGTATAAGTTTCACTCATAACCTCATCAATAACAGCCGGGTTAATTCCTCTTTTAATCAGCGCAGCTAATGATTTAGCTTTACTCCAGCCTTTCAGTTCGAGTTTATCCTTTGTAAACTGCCATGCAAATTCGGCATCATCCAGATAATTTTTCTTCGCCAGGTATTCCAAGGCTTCATTAATTAAATTAATCTCATAACCTTTTTGAAGCAGCTTTACACGAAGCTCCGATCGGGAGTGAAGCCGTCTGCCAAGATATCTTAACGCCCTTTGCTTAATAAAGAATAATTTATTTTCAGATATTAATGAAGAAAAGCGGTCGTCAGAAATTTCATCATTTTTCTTCAAACCGCTTTTTAAAAATACTTCGAGAGACAAGAACAATGGCTCACCATCACTAAAATATATTACAACATTCTTCGCATCCTTTTTAGCAATTTTCTCTACGAGCATTTATAGTTATAAAATTATTTTTTTGCTTTTTTATCTTTTGTTTTTTCTTCTTCTTTGGTTTCTTCTGTTTTGCCGGAGCTGTTTTTATTCATGCCAAGTTTATCCCTAACTTCTTTATCAAGATTTTCCCGCATATCCTGCAGCTCAATAAGTTTTTGACGGAATCCTTCTCTTCCCTGGAAACGGTCTTCACCATAACTAAACCACGCACCGCTCTTTTTAATAATGCCCTGCTCAACTCCAAGATCGATAAGATCGCCTGTTTTACTTATACCTTCATTATAAAGAATATCAAACTCAACTTGTTTAAAAGGCGGCGCAACTTTACTCTTAACAATTTTTACTTTTGTCCGGTTTCCTATTACCTGGTCACCATCTTTTATTGCTGCAATTCTTCTGATATCAATTCTAACGGAAGCATAAAATTTTAGTGCATTTCCCCCTGTCGTTGTTTCAGGATTTCCAAACATCACTCCAATTTTGCTTCTAAGCTGGTTGATAAATACTACTGCGGTCTTTGATTTTGAAATTGCACCGGTAAGTTTTCTCAATGCCTGCGACATCAACCTGGCTTGCACAGCCATAGTTGCATCACCCATTTCTCCTTCGATTTCGGAACGCGGTACAAGAGCCGCAACCGAATCGATTACAATAATATCGAGAGCGTTGCTTCTTACAAGCGTATCGGTTATTTCCAGAGCCTGTTCGCCAAAATCCGGCTGCGAGATTAAGAGGTTTGCAGTATCTACGCCAAGTCTCTTTGCATAATTAACATCGAGTGCATGTTCCGCATCTATGAAGGCTGCAAGTCCGCCGGTTTTTTGTGCTTCTGCTATAACGTGAAGACACAACGTTGTTTTACCGCTCGATTCCGGACCGTAAACTTCCGTTACTCTTCCTCTTGGAATTCCACCGATACCCAATGCAAAATCAAGAGACAAAGCCCCGGTTGGAATGCATTCAATATCGTTCACAATTCCATCGCCGAGCTTCATAATCGAACCCTTGCCGTAAGTCTTTTCTATATTCGAAATAGCTTCATCAATTATTTTTATCTTTTGTTCTCTATCATTCGGCATACGCCCTCCGTTATTTTAAATTATATTTTTGAATTTCCGTATAAACAGCACCCGATTTAATAAGTTCACTCTTTATAAGAGCAGCTTCGTTTGAAATAAAATTCATTTTGTTGAGTGAAAACTCCCGGAAGTTTTTGACAAACTCAATACCGGGATTTCTTTTCAACCGAAGCAAAGTTAAATGAGGTTTAAATTTCCGATTCTCAACAGGTACTGAAAATCTGCTTAATGTTTGGTTTAAATCGTAAACCAACTTATAAATTCTTTCATCAGTTTCCAACCCCACCCATAAAATTTTGGGCTCATTATCCCGATAAAAAAAATCAAATTTCGTTATTCTAAATTCAAACGGATGATATTCGTTGATAAAACTAAGGCTTTCTCTAATCTCATCTTTAATAACTTCATCAACTTCCCCGATAAATTTCAGTGTAAGATGAATTTTATCGTGCGATTCCCATTTTAAATTTATTTTCTGATCGACAAGATTTTTACAATAGTGCAGTAGATTTCGTTTTATCTCTGAAGGAATTTTCAGAGCAACGAACAATCTAATCATCTAAAGAAATTCCTAACAGCTGTTTACGAAGCATATTAAGCGCAGCGTAAAGTGTTCTTTGTTTATTAAGCAGTCTTTCATTTCCAAAAACAAATTTCTTTACCGTGCAAACATTATCATCGCAATAACCGATGTAAACCAAACCAACGGGTTTATCAGTTGTTGCACCGGTAGGACCCATAATTCCGGTAACCGAAATGCCGATATCCGAACCGCTTATTGCTTTTACGCCGGCAGCCATTTGCATAGCAACTTCCATACTTACGGCACCATGCTTGGCAAGTGCATCTTCATCAACACGGAGCAATTCAACTTTTGAAGCATTACTGTATGAAACAATTCCTCTTTCAAAATAGCTGCTGCTTCCGCTTATATTTGTAAGAGTATCGGCTATCAAACCGCCTGTACACGATTCTGCCGTGGCTATTTTCAGATCTCTTTCAATCAAAAGTTTTGCAATCACTTCTTCAAGTGTATCGTTATCTTTTCCGAAAATAAATCTTCCCGCTTTGGCTCTTATTTTCTGTTCGATTTCAACTAACCTGCTGTTAGCGTCTTCTTCGGTTGAAGCTTCAGTTGTAATCCGAAGTTTTACGCCTCCAATAGAGGGCAGGAATGCAAGCTTTGAACCTTGCAATAATTTATCAATATCACCAAGTCTTTCTGCTAAAGTCGATTCGGGAATTCCAGTTGTTTGTAAAATACGGCGTCGAATAAAAATCCCGCTGTCTTTCCATCTTTCAGATAAGGTTGGTATAACAAAATCATCCATCATTCCTTTCATCTCATAAGGAACGCCCGGCATAACGACAAAAAATTTATCGTCTGTTTCAATCCAAATTCCGGGTGCTGTGCCGCGGGGATTTCTGATCGGGGTAGAAATTTCAGGCACCAAAGCCTGGGCTCTGTTTACTTCAGTTACTTCCCTGTTCCGTTTTTTAAATATTGCCTTGATGTCTTCGAGCACTTCTTCGTTCTCGACTAACTCCGTCTCGAAATACTTAACCACACAGGTACGGGTTATATCGTCGTGTGTTGGTCCCAATCCCCCCGAAACTAAAACGATATCGCTTTCTTCCAAACCGGTTTTGAATTCATTGAGAACCGCTTTTTCATCGTCACCTATAGTAGCAATCTTTACAATGCTGATATCGTTCTCGGAAAGTTTCTCACCGATGTATGAAGCATTAGTGTTAATCGTTTGCCCGATTAACAATTCATCTCCGATAGAAATTATGTAAGCATTCATCTCATTTCCTGCAAATAATTAAAATTCACCAAAGAAATATACAATAAGATGCATTAGTATTAACGTATAAACAGCAGAAACTACATCATCGATCATTATTCCTGTACCGCCTTTCAAGCTTTCCAACGAACGTGCGGGATAAGGTTTTATGATGTCTAATGCCCGCCAGATTAAAAAGGCAACCGTTGAAATTAAGATAGTTTTAGGCAGAAGAATCAGCGATATCCACATACCCACCATCTCATCGATTGTGCATTCTGCCGGGTCTTTACCATAGACTTTTTCAAATTTCGTCCCGGTATAAATTCCATATAAAAATATGATGACGGTAACTGGAAGAATTATAAATAACTTTTCAAAACCGGGAATGAAATAAATAAGAAGCGCTGCCAAACTTCCGAACGTTCCCGAAGCAACAGGAATATAACCGGTGTAGAATCCGGAACCAAGTATTTTTTCAAAGAGATTTAATTTCATTACGAAAACATTTTCTTATTTAATAAATATTTTTTTGATGTATATGTAACCTGTGTAGACTGTAATAATTGTAACAAGAAGCATTGTGTAATAAACAAAATATTCGTTGAGCAAAATGTTCAATAAATCTTTAATTGCCCCGTCAAATTTAAGAGTAACATTTGCGATATATAAAATCAGTAGATAATAAAGGAACGTCATCTGCAGCATCGTTTTCCATTTCGCAAAATAACTTGTTACAAATGGTATCCCCTTTTTATCTGCATAAACCCTAAGAAGGGTAACAGAAAAATCCCTGACTACAATTATAATAACCATCCATAGTTCGAGAATTCCGACGAATACCAATCCGAGAAATCCTACCGATGTTAAAAACTTATCGGCAAGAGGATCCATAAACTTTCCCCATTCGGTAATGTAGTTGAACTTCCTTGCGAGCCAGCCATCGTACCAATCGGAAAGAGCAGCAAGAATAAAAACACCGATAGAAATCTGTTTTAACAGGGGATCATCCTGCAAAAACAGAAAAAGGAAAACCGGGGAAAGAATTATTCTTACAATTGTTAATTGATTTGGTAAAATCATGAGCTAATTTATTCTGATCAAGCGAGATTCTTTAAAAAAGTGTATTCGTAAATTCCCGTGTTATGCCCGTCCTTCCAATTAATTTTGATAGCATAACTTCCAACCGTTTCAAGTCCGGCAACCGTAATCTGATTTTTTTGAATAAGCGGAATGTACGATTTACTCTGATTCTCTCTCTCGGAAAGACAGGTTGCACATGGACATAATTCCCTTAACTTTTGCAGACCAATTTTAGATTCGGTTTCATCCGACCATTTTATCCAAAGATGTTTACCTTCCAGGATCTTAATTGTTGATGGCTGCATTCAAATTATCGATTCCCCGGTTAAACGTTTGAAAATATCTAAATATTTCTCGCTGGTTTTTTGAATTATTTCTTCCGGCAAATCCGGTGCGGGAGGCTGTTTATTAAACTTGATCGATAACAAATAATCGCGTACAAATTGCTTATCGAAACTTTCCTGCCCTCTTCCCTTTTCATATTTTTCTAATGACCAGAATCTCGATGAGTCGGGTGTTAAAAGTTCATCGACAAGAATGATGTTTCCTTCAAAACTGCCGAATTCCATTTTAGTATCTGCTATGATAATTCCTTTTTTCAAAGCAAATTCTGATACCTTTTTGTATACCGCCAGGGTTTTATTTTTCAGAATATTAAATGTTTTTTCATCGGTTATTTTAAGCGCCTGATCTGCTGAAATATTTTCATCGTGCTCTCCTATTTCCGCTTTTGTTGAAGGTGTAAATAATGGTTCGCTGAATTTTTCAGATTCCAACAAACCTTCGGGCAAGTCTATTCCCGATATTTTTCCCGCGGCTTGATAATCTTTCCAGCCTGATCCGGAAATGTAACCTCTAACAATACATTCTATCGGAACGACCTTCGCCTTTTTTACAAGCATCGACCTTCCTTTCAAATCTTCAGCATACGGTTTACAGGCTTCGGGATATTGATCGACATCAGAAGTGATTAAATGATTAGGGATAACATCATTTGTAAGATTAAACCAGAACTCTGAAATTTTTGTGAGAACCATTCCTTTATAAGGAATTCCCTGTTTCATTATAACATCGAATGCCGATAAGCGGTCTGTTGAAACGAGAAG
>Ga0210133_1000164_pt1 | contig 26555 bp, 29 predicted proteins | sample Joice_ThreeSqC_D_2_FD_184874 | JGI IMG/M metagenome (GOLD analysis project Ga0210133, IMG submission 184874) | Wetland microbial communities from San Francisco Bay, California, USA, that impact long-term carbon sequestration - Joice_ThreeSqC_D1... | ecosystem: Environmental > Aquatic > Marine >...
GTGCGCGGGAGGGCTTGGGAACCCTCCCAGGGTTCCCATCTCAACGCCACCGCGGCGGCCGCGACAACATCACCGTCGTCGTTTGTGACGTCGAGGCCTAGCGGCCGCGACGACATCACCGTCGTCTTCTGCGACATCCACGCCTTGCCTACCGACGAGCGACTGTGCGGCCGAGCACCCGCCTGAGCGCGCCAGGCTCGTAGAGCTCGCCGAGAAGCTCGACCGTCTTGTAGATTGCGCGCCGCGCACGCGCCTGGATGTCGTCAGCGGTTGCGAGCACAGCCAGCCTGTCTCGTCCCTCATCGGCGCGGCGCTGTTCATCGGGGATCATCCCGTTCTTCAGCAGATCGACCGTTGCCTCGTCGCCACGCTCGCCACAGAAGGCCTGCAAGGCCCCCAGTCTGGCCACGGCGGCGCCACCCAGGGTCAAAAGGCCGGTCGCGACCCGCTCCTCGCTGGTTTGCAGCGAACGGAGGAAGGCGTAGAGCTTCGAGTAGCCGCCTTGGCGTGGATCGTACGACCCCGGCGCCAGGCCGAGAACGGACAGCCGTTCCTGGAGCCTCTGGTGCTGGCGGGCGTGGACCCCGCACTGCGTGCCGAAAACGATCTTCATCTCCAGAGACTCGGTATCTGCCGTCCAAAGTGCTGCCGCTTCGATGGACTCGATGGCGAACTTTGACTCCAGACGCAGCATGTCTTCGACGCTCGCCGTCTCCCCCGCGAGAGCAGGCAAATAGGCCGACGCCATCAAGCCACGAAAGGATTCCTGGTTCTTGAAGTCGGTCTCGGCAACAAAGACGTCCGCGCTCACCATGGGCGGGGAATCCTTGCCCCCTGGCGGGCCCGCGTCAAGCAAAGGTTGACCCCGGGTCGGAGAAACCTGATCGGCCACTGCGTCGGCGACAAGGCCCGATCCTTTTGCGAAGGTCCAACGCAAATCCCGGCTCCGGGGTTCGACATGGAAGCCGTCGCCTAAGGAGGGTCGTTCGCCAGGGAGCCCCTGGCGGGAATCACGGGCCAGGTGCGCGACCCCGGCGGATCGCAGTTCCCCCTACTTCACAACGCGTAGCTGCGGCCGGCGCCTGCGGGAATGCAGGTGCATGGCCATTTCCCCGGTATCGAAATCTTCGGTGCTGGGGATGGAGCGCAAAGCTGGCCCGTCATCGCGAAACGCGTAACTCGACGGCTTGCGCGGCCTCTTCCAAGGCAGCTCGACCAGACCGGCGTCCGTAGGCGTGGCCAGGGCCACATCCTCGGGAATGTCCTCGCGGTAGAGCACGCCGCAGCCATTGGTGCAGCTCACCGCGTAAACGGCGCTCCATGGCACGTAGGTACGGTGTGACACCCGCGAGAACGAGAGCGTCGCACTAACCCCATCTTCGGTGACCTCGAGATCTGCGATGGGGATGGGCATGTTGCGCCCGTACTGCAACACCAGGTGCGCTTGCGAAGAAAATGGCGCCGGGACAACCACGCCGGGAAATCGGGCATCCAAATGAAGCGAGGTGAAGCCCGCTCGAAGGAGTGCAATGAAGGTGTCTTTCTTTGGCGGTCTCTCGCTCTCGTCCATTGCTCGGCCCCACCCCAGACAAGGAATTGCCGGTACCTTGTTGTACCCCTGCCGAACGCAGCTTTCCAGGCCAACTTGACCGAAGGAAGAGCTCATCAGATCGACGCGTCAAGCGGCGCTTTTCTGCTTGCAAACCTCAGGTTGGCAGCTGCCCTTTCGCATACTCGGCCAAGAACTCCGGACGTATGGCCCGCAAGTCGATATAATGCGTCTACCTTGGCAGCCGACATGAACCGCCCGAGTTTGTTCGTCCCGTCCCCGCCCGTCGCCCAGCCCCCGCCGCGAGCGCTCTCGGGCTGGCGAGCTCGTCTGGCCAGCGATCCGATTCCACGCCTGCTGCGCGAGGGAACGCCAAGCGTGCTGGCCCGCGTGCGCCGCGATCTCATCGATGACAGCGAGGCGCCGAGCGCGGTGGAGATTGCCAGTTACCCCGAGGTCAAAGCCCTGCTGCGCAAGCTGGAAAAGAACGGCAGCTTCACTCCCCGGGCCACGGACAAGGAACTAGGCGGCCCCAAGTTCGCCAAGTGCCTGGCCACCCTGCGCTCGCTCGACCGCCTCGCGGATCTTGGCCTCCGCTTGGAGGGCAAGAGCAGCGTCGCTTCCCAGCTGCACCAGATTGCGGACTTTCTCCTGGCCTCGCAGGCAAGTGACGGCGGCATCGGGGATCTCACCCTGGCCGAGAACCCGAAGGGACGCGGCAAGGCGGTGGCCCTGCATTTCCAGGGGTGGGCGCTGTCGGCCCTGTGTCGCGCGGGCTTCGAGAACGACGCGCGGGTCGAGAAGGGATTTCGCTTTCTGCTCTCGTTGCGCCAGGACGACGGCGGCTGGGCCTGGCGGGGCGTGCGCACGGACTCCGCGGCGCGACCGTCGAGCCATCTCATCACCGGCATGGTCTTGCGAGCCTTTGCGTCGTCGAAGGACAAGCGGGGCTCACGCGAAGCCCGCCGTGCGGCCGAGCTGCTCGCCACGCGCTTTCTACAGCCCGATCGCTACGCGGATCGCAAGGCTCCGTCGTACTGGGAGCTCCTCACCGAGCCGCGCTTTTACACCGATGTGCTCGATGCCCTCGACACCATCACCAGCATCGGCTTGGGCAAGGAGAACTCCGGGGTGCGCACCGCCGAGGCCTACCTGCGCTCGCGCCAGGCCAAGGACGGGCTGTGGTTTCCAGGAACGCCGGTCAAGGGCGATAGCGCGCTGTCGCGCAGCCCGCTGCGGGAATCGGCCAAGGCCCCCAAGGACGCCAAGGACGTGGCCGAAGCCATCGGTTTGACTTTGCGCGTCCTGGTCGTCCTTAGAAAAATCAACTAGGACAAGGCCGTGACCAAGTACTCCGTTCCCGACCTGCGGGCGATCCACGATCTCCCGATCCCCGAGCTCATCTGGAAGGCGCAGCAAGTGCATCGCGAGCACCACCATCCCAACGAGGTGCAGCTGTGCTCGCTCCTCTCCGTGAAGACCGGCGGCTGCCCCGAAGACTGCTCTTATTGCCCGCAGTCGAGCCACTACGACACGGGCACGAAGCGCGAGAAGATGCTTTCGCTGGACGACGTCGTCGCGGCCGCGACCCGCGCGCAGTCTGCAGGCGCAACCCGCTTCTGCATGGGCAGCGCGGGACGAAAGGCTCAGGATGGCGAGTCCTTCGAGAGCATCCTCGACATGGTACGCGCCGTGCGCGGGCTGGGCATGGAGGCGTGTATCACCCTCGGCATGCTGAGCGACGAACAAACGCTGCGTCTCGCTGAAGCAGGGCTTACTGTCTACAACCACAACGTGGACACCTCGCGCGAGTTCTACGGCAACATCATCACCACGCGCACCTACGACGACCGGCTGGCCACCCTGGCGCGCGTGCGCAAGGCCGGCATCAAGGTGTGTAGCGGCGGCATCATCGGCATGGGCGAGTCCGTCGACGACCGCTGCGCCATGTTGGCCACCCTGGCCAACCTCGACCCGCACCCGGAAAGCGTGCCCATCAACGCGCTCGTGCCCATCAAGGGAACGCCGCTTGAGCACCGCCCGCAGGTGGATGCCCTTGAGTTCGTGCGCATGATCGCCACGGCACGCATCGCCATGCCGGCCGCGCAAGTTCGCCTGTCCGCCGGCCGCGCATCGCTGTCGCGCGAGGCACAGGTGATGTGCTTCCTGGCCGGGGCAAATTCCATCTTCTTCGGAGAGAAGCTGCTCACCACCGGAAACCCGGACGTGGACAGCGACCACAAGCTGCTCCGCGATGCCGGCTTGCGGCCAGCCGCGACAGCGCACTAGGCCCTCGGCCCCGGGTCGGGAAAGCCTTGTGCCCTACTCGTAGGAGCAGACGTACTCGGCGATGTCACCCTCGACGGCGATGGAGAAGCCGCTATTGCCGGGAACGCGAAAGAAGGCCCCCGCGCCGAAGGACTGCCAGGCTTCGGCCCCGTCGAGCTTGACCCGACAAGCGCCCGCGACGATCTCCATCTTCTCGGGCGCACCGGTGCCAAAGTGGTACTCGCCAGGGTGGATGAGCCCGAGGCTCTTCTTCGACCCGTCGGCAAATTGCAGGGTGTGACTCACGACCTTGCCGCCGAAGTAGACGTTGGCCTTGCAAAGCGCGGTGACGTTGGTGAATTCCGTGGGAACCGAGTTCGACATGGCGCGCACACTGCCATCCCCACCCGCGGGGCGCAACCGCCTACGCGCGGTGCTCTTCGCCGCGCATCAGCCTGGCCACGTTCTCCTTGTGACGAAGGATGACCAGTACCGCCACCGCGATGCCAAACACCATGCAAGGCGCCGTGTCCAGGTGGAAGAGCAGACAGAACAGGGGAAAGCAGGTCACGGCGGTCAGCGAGCCGATGGAGGCGATGCGGAAGATGGCGAAGAGAAGGACGAAGACACCCAAGCAGGCAGAAGTGGGCAGGGGCGCCAGCGCCATGCCGGCGCCAAGCGAAGTGGCGACACCCTTGCCCCCTCGCCCGCGCAGGAAGATGGAGAAAGCCTGCCCCAGCACCGCGCAAAGGCCGCCGAGGGCGGGCAACCAAGGATCCGAGAAGTACCGGCCCAAGACGAGCACGGGCAAAGCGCCCTTGCCGGCGTCGATGAGGAGTACGAAGGTTGCCCACTTCTTGCCGAGGGCGCGGCCAACGTTGGTGGCTCCGATGTTGCCGCTTCCCACCTTGCGCAAGTCCACGCCCTTGCCGCGCGCGACCAGCACCCCCGTCGGAACCGAACCGACCAGGTAGGCGGCAAAAAGCAAGAGGGCAGTGAGCATCGGCCTGCATCATAGTCCACTCATGGCCAGCATGGGGCGGTGCGCTCGCGTTTCTCCGCCGCCCTGCGATCCCGGGTGGTGAGGAAGCGCGGCTCCTGATAGTAAGAGCCCGGTGGGACACCAAAGACCCGATAACCTCGATGCGCAGCTTTGCGAAGCGGCCTTCGTGTGCGATTTCGTGCGCGTGCGCGAACTGCTCGCCCGGGGCGCCAACCCGGACACACGCGACGAGGACCAGCGCACGCCCCTACACCAAGCCGTGCTCGGCAACAGTGTAGGTCTGGTCGGCCTGCTCATCGAATCTGGCGCGAACGTCAACGCCAAGGACAGCCACGGATTCACACCGTTACACTTCGCGGCCGAGGAACACGCGCCGGAAATCGTGCGCATCCTGGTGGGTAAGGGCGCGGACCCCAACGCGCGCGACGAGGACGGAAGCTCGGTGCTGTGGCGGGCCGTCGCCGCTTCGCGCGGCCGCGAGGAGATCGTGCGCTTCCTCCTCGACAACGGGGCGCGCGGCGATCTGCCCAACCTCGAGGGCGTGACGCCGAGGCAGCTCGCCCTGAGGGTGGGCTGCCGTTCCTTCTCCGCGAACTAGGGCATGGGCAAGCGGAAGCGAGGACGGGCCAAGGGAACGACGGCGACGCCTCCGTTGCCCGTTGCCCTGCCCGAGGTCGAGCCCCATTGGCTGGGCGGACACCGTTGGGTAGCGCCATTGGTCGCCTTCGTGGTCCTGCTGGCGCTCTACGTCGCGACCCTGGCACCATCGATCATGGGCGGCGACAGCGGGGAGCTGACCGCGGCAGCACTGACCGGAGGCGTGCCTCATCCGCCCGGCTACCCGCTCTTCGCCATGCTGGCGCGACTCTTCGCCGCCCTGCCCTTGGGACATTCGCCCGCGTGGCGCGTGAACCTGCTGTCCGCGACCTCGACGGCGGCGGCCGCTGGCCTGCTCTGCGCCGTGGTTCAGTCGTGGACACGTGAGGCGGCGGCGGGGCTGGTGGCGGCGGTGCTCTTCGGCACCAACACCGTGGTGTGGCGCCACGCCACCTCGGCCGAGGTCTTCGGGCTCAATGCCATGTTCGTGGCGCTGGCGTTTCTGCTCTGGCTCTCCATCGAGCGCGCCACCGAGCGCAAGGCGGCTCGCCGACTCAGCTTCGCCCTGCTGCTATGCAGCGGGCTCGCCATGTGCAATCACCACACCTTCGTGTTTGTGGGCGCGCCGCTCGCCTTGCGATCGCTGTGGGTGGCGAGGCGCCATCTCGGGGCCGGAGGTATCGCGCTCGCAATCGCCTTCGGCTGCGTGGGGCTCGTGCCCTACGCCTACCTCTGTGTGGCGTCCAGCTCGCGGGCCGCCGTGTCGTGGGGCGACGAGACCACGCTCGACGGACTGCTCACCCATGTTCTGCGGCGCAATTACGGCACGTTCAGCATGGGACATTCCCAGAAGGGCAGCGCGTTCGTCGACCAGGGAACCTTCCTGCCGACGCTGTGGCAAATGCTCGGGCACGCCTTCCCTCGTGCCTTGTGGGCAGGCCCCCTGCTGGCCATCCTGGGGTTGCGCGCGGCAATCAAGGTCCGCCGCGAGCGTAGACTGGTCTGGGTCCTCGGCGGCATTCTCGCCGGCTACGTCATCGCCTTCTCCGCTCTGTCCAACTTGTCCACGGAGAAGGAGCTCTACGTGACCGTGCTGTCGCGCTTCTGCATCCAGTCGGATCTCATGCTCGCCATGGCCGCGGGTCCGGGCGTCTCGTGGCTGGTTCGCACCTTGCGAGTGCGCTTCACCTCCGTCGAGCGACACGCACGCTGGGTCCCAGCATTCGCTCTGATCTTCCTGGGCGCCGGCGTGGTGGCACACGGGGGCGAGTGCAACGAGCGGCACAACCGGATCTTCGCCGACTTCGTCACCACCGCCTTCGCCTCGCTGCCCCCCAACGCCATCGTCATCACCATGGGCGATCACCTCACCGGCTCGGTCTTCTACTTCCGCGAGGTGGAGAAGCTGCGTCCCGACGTGATCCACCTGGATCGCGAGCTGCTGGGCTTTTCTTGGTACGGGGTGCGCAAGCGCATGCTCTACCCAAATTTCTATTTGCCCGAGGGCGGGTACGGCCGCAAAGGCTGGAGCATCAAGAAGCTGCTCGACGGCAATCCCGGCCAGCCGCTGGTGGTCATCGACCGCCTGCAACCCTGGGACGAGAGCTGGAAGGACGGCTACAAGCTGGCGTCCAGCGGCCTCGTCCAGCCGCTCGTGCCCGAGAAGCTGTTCCCGAGCTACGAGGAATGGCTAATCCGCGATCGCAAAGCCATGGGCAACTACGACGTCATGCCGGCTCTGCGCGCCCGCGACGGATCCTGGGAGAAGATGATCGGCCAGCTCGTCATGACCACGCAAGCCGGTCGCGCCCACCTGTGCCTGGTGTACAGCACCGATTCGGGCAACGCACCCGCGCCGGCACGCAAGGCGGTTTCCCTGCTCGAAGACATCGTTGCCAAGGCCGGGGGCGACGCGGACCTGGGCATCCCCGCCTACCAGGGCCAGCCTCATCTCTTCATCGGTCCCACTGTGTGGAAGGATCTCGGGATCGGCTACGAGATCCTTTCCAAGTCCGACCCTTCCTATGCCACTCGCGTGGCTCTCGCCTACCAGAAGTTCGTCGAACGGGCGGACCCCGACGACAAGGACACGGCTGCAGCGCGCGCCTACGTGAAGAAGCACCCACCGGCGCGTCCGGGCCATCGTTGAAGAACTGCGCTCGGCGCGCCCCCAGGGCGATGCGCGTGCTAGAGTCGTGCTGTTCATGACCCGAATCGGCCGCGCCCTCGTCTTGCTCTGCTTGTTCCACGCCTCGCGCGCGCTGGCGCAGCAGGAAGTCATCACCGACATACGTGTGATCAATGCGGGGCGCACCAACGAGGAAACCGTGCGATCCATCGCCGGCGTCTCCATCGGCGACGAGCTGCAAACCGATACCCTCGATATCGTGCGCGAGCGCCTGTACACCTCGGGAATGTTCGCGGACGTGAACGTCTATTGGGAGCCCTATCGCGAGGGCGTGCGGGTCAACATCGCGATCAAGGAGAAATTCCCCTGGGCCTCGGTTCCGGTGTTCTCGTACTCGCCGGGGAACATATCGGCCGGTGGCATCCTTGCGCACGGCAATCTTTTCGGCAGGGGCAAACGAGGCCTGCTTGGCGGGCGCATTTCGAACGTCGATTCGGGTGTCATCGTCGCGTACGACGACCCCGCCTTTTTCGGGAGCTGGGGGTTCTTCACCATCAAGGGCCGCTACCAGTCGCAGATCATTCCCGAGTACAGCAACGTGCAGATCCCGGACATGCCGCTTGCGCCCATGCGCAACACCCGTTTGCGTTCGTACGGCTTCGAGGCCAACGTCGGCATCGCCTGGTTCCGCAAGGTCCGCACCTCGTTCGGCTGGAACATCGATCGGAGCGAAGTGCGTTGGTCGGCCGCCAGCCCCGACAACCCTATGGCCGCCCCCGCCCTGGGCGATCCCGTGCCGCTGTCCGCGACCACCGCGCGGCGAGGCAACATGATCGCCAACGTGACCTTCGACTTCCGGGGGCGCCAGCACGCCATCATGTACGGCAACGCGCTGGGGTTTGCCCTCGAATACGCCGCACCTCGATGGGGGAGCCAGCTTTGGTACTGGAAGGCGAGCGCCTCGTACGAGCACGGCATTCGCTTCTTCAAACGGCACAACCTCATCGTGCGCCTCGGGGCCATCGCCGGCGACAACCTGCCGCTGTGGTCGGAGAATTCAGCAGGCGGGACCAACCTACGCGGCTACCTCTACCGACAGTTCCAGGGCGACACGCACCTGCGCTCGCAGGTCGAGTACCACTTTCCCCTGTTCAGCATTCTCAGCCTGGACATCCGGGGGCTGATCTTCAGCGACGCAGCGGCGATCTGGTTCCGCAAGCTGCCCGAGATCGATCCCGCCAACCCTACCCAGTACCTGATACGCGACGACGGCCGTCAGTTCTTGCCGCCCGCCTACCTGCGCCAGGGTTTCATCCCCAAAGAAGACATCCACACCTCGGCGGGCCTCGGCCTACGCTTCTACCTGCGTAGTGTGGCGGTGCCGCTGGTTGGGGTCGACGTCGGCAACGGCATCGGTACCAGAGACATCCGCGTGATCCTCGTGCTGGGCGCGTAGGAACACGCCGGTAGACTGCGGGGGATGCGGAGAAGGGATCCTCCTGCGCATCCTCCGCGCCCTTGTGCTACCACTTGCCGGACTTGCGCGCGGCAGCTGGCGGCATGCCGGCCAGCTTGGCGAGGTTCTCCAGAATCTCGCTTTGCGGCATCGTGTAGTCGGTGAGCTTGCCTGACAGGTAGGCTTCGTAGCCGGCAAGATCCATCAGCCCGTGGCCGCTGTAGTTGAAGAGGATGACCTTCTTCTCGCCGCTCTCGCGGCAGGCAATGGCCTCGTCGATGGCCGCGGCGATGGCGTGGCTGGTTTCGGGGGCGCAAATGGTGCCCTCGGTCTTGGCCCATGTCATGGCCGATTCGTAGCACTTGATCTGGCCGTAGGCCTTGGGCTCGAACAGCCCCTCGACGATGCCCTGGCACACGAGCGGCGCCATGCCGTGGTAGCGAAGGCCGCCAGCATGGATGGGCTTCGGCACGAAGGTGTGTCCCAGCGAGTGCATGGGCAGAAGCGGCGTCATGCCCGCCACGTCGCCGTGGTCGTACACGAACTGTCCTCTGGTCATCTTGGGGCAAGCAGCCGGCTCGACCGGCACGATCTTGATCTTCGCGCCGTTGATCTTGTCGTAGGTGAAGGGGAAGGCCAGGCCGGCGAAATTGCTGCCGCCCCCGGCGCAGCCGATGACCACGTCGGGCAGCTTCTCGCCTGCCTTCTTGAGCTGTTCCTTGGCCTCGAGACCGATGATGGTCTGGTGAAGCAAGACGTGGTTGAGCACGCTGCCGAGCGAGTACCTCGTCCCGCCTGAAGCATCCGTGACGGCCGCCTCGATGGCCTCGCTGATGGCGATACCGAGGCTGCCCGGCGTGTCGGGCATACTGGCCAGGATGGTGCGCCCGGCGTTGGTTTCGCTCGACGGGCTGGCCACGCAATTCGCGCCCCAGGTTTGCATCATCAGCTTGCGGAACGGCTTCTGGTCGAAGCTGATGCGCACCATGAAGACCTTGCACTCGATGCCCCCCACGAGATTGCACGCGAAGGCGAGCGCGCTACCCCACTGGCCCGCGCCAGTTTCGGTGGTCAAGCGCTTGATGCCGAATTGCTTGTTGTACCAGGCCTGGGGGACGGCGGTGTTTGGCTTGTGGCTGCCGGCCGGGCTGACGCTCTCGTCCTTGTAATAGATCTTCGCCGGCGTCTTGAGGAAGCGCTCGAGGTACACCGCCCTCCGCAAGGGCGAAGGCCGCCAGCGGTACAGGATGTCGAGGATCTCGGCGGGAATGTCGATCCAGCGCTCGGCGCTGACTTCCTGCTCGATGAGATTCATGGGAAACACCGGCGCCAGCATCTCCGGGCGAACCGGACCGCCGTCGGGACCGAGCGGTGGCAGCATGGGCGTGGGCAGATCCGCGGCCAGGTTGTACCACTTGCGGGGTATCTCGTTCTCGGAGAGCAGGATCTTCACGTCGTCCATGTTGTCCATCCTTGCGAGGTGTGAAACGCGCCGTCAGTGTTCCGGCAGCGGGGACCGCAATACTACGGGACAGGCCCCTTCAAGCACAACCACGGACGCTTGCCTGGAACATACAAGACACCCGCGCGAAGGGACGCCGTCTCGAGCGCATCAGCGCAGGTTCAGCGGGGCTTACGAGCTGCCCCGATGACCACGCGCCTGGCCGCGCTGGGATCGACCTTGGTGGGAGCCGGCGTTTCGATGACATCGGAGGTCGTCGGACGCAGGATGCGATAGGTGCCCGCGCCATCGTGCTTTCCCTCGGTCGAGGACTCTGCGGCCCCCTCGCTGCCGGGCTCTGCCGTGGGATTGGCCCGGTTGGCCACCGTGGGGATCTCCTTGAAGACGTCCTCGTCTTCCTCGACTTCTGGCGCTTCGCTCGCGACCGGGATCTCCTCGGTGGAGGCGGCCTTCGGCATGGTCGGCACCGGCGTCTTGCCGCCACCCGCGTGCTCTTGCGCGACTTGCGATTTCATGGCCTTTCAGCCTCTTAACAAAAGATATCTCGCGGCCCCAATTGTGGCCACCTAGCTGACCGGCCCGTCACAGAAAGCCGGCCGGCAACCAAGACCACAACTGACTTAGCATAATCCATGGTAATGCAAGACACAACCTATGTGATGCAAAACACAGCCCCTGCCCGACCACGCAGGCAACAGCTCGCCTTGGGCCGCGACATGGGCGGCCAAGCGGAAGGCCCAATCGCCGGCCCAAGCAACCCGGCCGGTATCACTTCCCTCGCATCCTTCGCGAAGTTTCCGGTGTATAGGTAGGGCCATGAAGCGGATGATCACGCTGTTGGGAATCGGCATCGCCCTTTCGCTCGCCAGCTGTACCGAACAGGAGCAGCCGAAGACCCCGCCGCCGCCCAGGCCCGCGCCGGTCGTGCAAGCACCCAAACCCGCTGACGCGGGCCCCGCAGATGCGCACCTCGGCATGATGGAGAAATACGCCATCTGGAAGGCGAAGAAGGAGGCAGACGAGAAGCTGGCCAAGGAACTCGCCGACCAAGAAGCGGCCCGCCTGCGCAAGTTCGACAAGAGCAAGCTGCCCCAGCACGCCAAGCTGCTCGCCTTCGAGAAGAAGACGCGCAAGGAGCTCGACGACGCGGCTGAGAAGCTGAAGGGCAAACCCGACGCCGCCGCGCAAATGGAGAAGCTCGCGGAGAAATTGCGCAAGCCGATCGAAGCGCAGGCCAAGCTCCTGCGCAAGATGGATCCAACCGGCGGGAATTCCAACATCGGCACGGATCACGACGTCAGCCTCAACCTCCTGGCCAACGACTATCCCGCCGCGCTGGCCGCCGCGGCGGCTGGCGACGACCAGCCCCTGCTCGACGTGCGCAAGGAGCTCGACAAGCGATTCGCAAAGATGGACTCGTGGCTCGCGGAGATCAAGGCGGGCAAGGACACGAAGCCCGGCAAGGGGGCCAAGAAGGCCAAGAAGGCCAAGAAGTGACTTCGCCGTCCTGGCGCTAGTTTGGAAGGCGCAGCCGTGATTTCAGCCAAGCAGTTAAGAAATCTCGCCGACCAGCACGGCACACCGCTGTTCGTGGTCGATCACCGCGAGATCCGGCGCAACTTCGCCCTGTTCCGCAAGCACTTGCCACGCGTGCAGGCCTACTACGCGGTCAAGGCCAATCCCGATCCAGCTATCGTGAAGACCCTGTTTCGAGCCGGGGCCAGCTTCGATGTTGCCTCGATGCCCGAGTTCAACATCGTGCACGCCAACATCGAGATGTGGCCGGCCAAGAAGCGCCAGGATTTCATCTGGGACAAGATAGTCTACGCCAATCCGGTGAAGGACAATCGCACCCTGGCCGAGCTTGATCCGTACAAACCGCTCGTCACCTACGACAACCTGGCGGAGGTGGGCAAGATCAAGAAGTACGCCCCGCACGCGGGACTGGTTCTGCGCGTGAACGTGCCCAACACCGGCTCCATGGTCGAGCTGTCGTCGAAGTTCGGCGCCTCACCCGGAGAGGCGGTCGATCTCATGGAAGCCGCGTTCAACGCCGGTCTGGTCGTGGAGGGGCTGTCCTTCCACGTGGGTAGCCAGTGCACCAACTACCAGAACTATGTGCAGGCCCTGGAGATCGCCGACAGCATCTTCAAGGAGGCCTGGGAGCGCGGCCACAAGCAGGTCAAGATTCTCGACATCGGTGGTGGCTTTCCCGCACCCTACGATCCGCATGTGCGGCCCTTTGCCGAGCTGGCCAAGACGCTCAACGCCGAATTCGACCGGCTGTTCGGCCCTGAGATTGAAATCATCGCCGAGCCCGGCCGCTTCATGGTGGCGACCGCAGCGACCCTGGTCGTCGAGATCATCGGCAAGGCAGTGCGCGCGGGCAAGCAGTGCTACTACGTCAACGACGGCGTGTATGGCACGTTCTCCGGCGTTCTCTTCGACCACTGCCAGTACCATTTCAAGGCCTTCAAGAAGGGCCCGACGCAGATCGCTTCCGTGTTCGGCCCGACCTGCGACGCCCTCGATGTGGTTTCGGTGGCCGAGGACCTGCCCATTGGCCTGCAATTGGGCGATTTCCTGTACAGCGAGAAGATCGGCGCCTACACCATCGCCAGCGCGACCAATTTCAACGGGATGCCCCTGCCCACGGTCGTCGCCGTGGGACAATGACTAAAAAATTTGCAACTTACAGGTAGTCGCGTTACCTACATGGGATGAGCATCGTCGTTGAACGTGCGACCATTCCCTGCGGGTGCTGCGGCGCCATGGTGACCGAGCTTCGCCGCGGTCGCTGCTGGGGCTGCTACTCCAAGTGGGCCGAGCTGCGCCCAGTCCCTCGTGGCGCCAGCTGCGCCGTTTGCGAGGAGCGTCGGCGCGACAACCTGCGCCTCATCGAGCTGCACAGCCGCTCGGTATGCCTGTGCCACATCTGCGCGGCGCGGACCCTGAAGCTTGGCAAGGTTCCAGGTAGCCTCGCCGAGCTTCGATTGCTTCTGATGCGCGATCGCCGGGCCAAGGATCGTCGGGGCGACGGCCGCGAACGCCGGGTCTTCCCCCGCGAGCGCCGCGTGGGTGATCGCCGCGGACCGCCCCGAGCCAGCTGCTTCAGCGACACGAATCCCGGATTCGTCATGCCCGATTTCGAGGACATCGAAATCGAGATTCAGGACGCCGACATCGAAGTCGTCGAGCAGACCCTGGTGCGCGAGCGCCCGCGCCGGAACAATTTGTAGGGGGAACTCTCGAAGGGTTCCCAAACCCTCCCGCGACGCTCCGCTGCCGGTCGAGCCGGCATGGTCCGCACGCGCCTACCTAGCCCCCGGGTAACTCGATCTTCCACTCCTTGCCCTCGCGCACGAGGCTGAGCGAGTGGCGATCCCCCGCGGCAGAATAGACCTCTACCTCGGCATGGTCGCGATCACGATGGACCGTGCGCGTTCCTGCCGGCTCCCACGCCGGCGGCGCCCAACCCACCGAGAAGAAGTCCTCGGGCTTGGCGATGAGTCGGCCACCCTGATGGCGACTCGACGACAGCAGCGCCTCGATGCGCGCGCGCGTTTCGGGGCCGAGGCGCTGGTACACGGCAGCACGGTCCCCGCTGCGTGCGGCCGCGATGAAGAGGTGGACCGCGCCTTCGGGATTGTCCGCACGCCCTCGGCTGGAACAGGCGGTCAAGAGGGCAAGGACCCACAGCGCCGAGCGTGCGAACCGGCGCATGGCTAGCCTACCGGGCCGGGCACTGGCAGAAGTCCCAGACGGTCGCGCACGGTGGCCAGGGTTTGCGCCGCCACCAACCGCGCGCGACGGGCGCCGTCGGCCAGAATTTCATCGACGGTATCGGGCTTGGCCAGGATCTCCGCGCGCCGGGCGCGGATGCGTTCGAGATCGGCCTGGATGCCCTCGAGCAGCCACTTCTTGCACTCGATGCAGCCGATCCCGGCGGTGGTGCAACCCTTGCGCACTTCGGCTTGGCGCTCCTCGGAGGTGAAGAACCGGTGCAGGGAGAACACGTTGCACTTGTCGGGATCGCCGGCGTCGGTACGGCGCACGCGCGCCGGATCCGTTGCCGCTGTGCGTAGCTTGTTCCAGACCGCGTCGTCGTCCTCGCGAAGCGAGATGGTGTTGCCCAAGCTCTTCGACATCTTGGCCTGCCCATCGAGCCCGAGGATCTTCGGCGTGGTGGAGTACAGGGCCTCGGGCTCGCGGAAGGTGTCGCCGAAGCGGGCATTCCACTTGCGCACGATTTCGCGCGCCAGCTCGAGGTGCTGGCGCTGGTCCTCGCCTACCGGAACCTTGGTCGCGTGGTAGATCAGGATGTCCGCCGCCTGCAGCACCGGGTAAGTGAAGATGCCGGCGTTGATGTTGTCGGGGCTCTTCTCCGACTTGTCCTTGAACTGGGTCATGCGCCCGAGCTCCCCGTGGGAGGTGACCGAGGCCAGGGCCCAGGCCAGCTCGGTGTGCTCGGGCACCGCGGATTGCACGAACAAGGTCGACACCGCGGGATCGATGCCACAAGCGATGAGATCGGCCGCCATCTCGCGCACGCGCCGGCCCATCTGCGTCGGATCGAAGGGCTGGGTGATGGCGTGGTAGTCGACGATGCAATAAAAGCAGCGATACGACGATTGCAGAGCGACCCAGTTGCGTACCGCACCCAGGTAGTTGCCGAGGTGGAGTTCGCCCGAGGGCTGGATTCCCGAGAAGATGGTTTCGCGCGGTTGGGTGTCGGACATATCCCTGCGGTTGTAGTCGGCGCGTCCCGACCGGTCAAGGTGCGCCGGACAGTACGATGGTCAACTCACTTCAAGACCGACAGCTTGCTGCTGCGCTTGGCGGTGCCTGGATCGGGAAGATTCCGTACCGAAATGGCGCAGGCCAAGCGCCGCGCGATGCCAAGGAAGGTCTGCGCCACCGGCGACTCGGGCTCGGCCAAGACGATGGGTTTGCCGCTGTCACCACCGCCGCGCACCGCGGAGAGCATGGGGATCTCGCCCAGAAACGGCACGCCCTCGCGCTCGGAAAGCTTCTTGCCCCCGCCGCGCGCGAAGATCTCCTCGTGGTGGCCGCACTTGGGACAGGCGAAGTAGCTCATGTTCTCGATGATGCCGAGCACCGGAATCTCGACCTTCCTCCACATGGCAAGCGCCTTCTCCACGTCGATGACCGAAACTTCTTGCGGGGTGGTGACCATCACCGCGCCGGTCACCGGCACGAGCTGCGACAACGAGATCTGCGTATCGCCCGTGCCCGGCGGCAGGTCGACGACCAGATAGTCGAGCTCGCCCCATGACACATCCTGGACGAACTGGGTGATGAGCTTGTGGATCATGGGACCACGCCACATGATGGCCGCCCCGCGCTCGACGAAGAAGCCCACGGACACGACCTTGATGCCGTGGTGAACCGCGGGAATGATGGTGTGCTCCCCGACCCCGGTTTCGACCTCGGGTGGGCCCATCATCTGTGGGATCGAAGGTCCGAACACGTCGGCGTCCATGATGCCCACCGCGGCGCCTCCCAAGGCCAAGGCCGCGGCCAGGTTGGTAGCCACGGTGGACTTGCCCACCCCGCCCTTGCCCGCCGCCACCGCGATGACGTTGCGAACGCCGGGCAGCCGCTCCGGCGCGGGCCCGAACCTGCGGGCTACATCTGCCGTGAAAGCCACCTCGACCTTCTTCACGCCGGCCACGCCCAGGACAGCCGCCTCGACCGCAGAACGGATCTCGTCACGCGACGGACAAAGGGGCGTGGTCAAGCGAATGTCGACGGCCACCTTGCCGCCGTCGACACGTACCTCGCGCAGCATTCCCGTGGCAACCAGATCGCGCCCGAGCCCGGGGTCATGGACCTTGGCCAGCGCGGCCTTGACTTCTTCGATGGTGGCGATGACGGCGTCCTTTCTTTTCGTCCTTTACAACTTGCGCCCGACCTTGAGCAGGGATGTCGGCGAGGGCGTAGCATCACCGTGGTGACCCATCTTACGCCGCTTGACCGCGAGGTAGTCGGCGTTGTGCTGGTTCTCGCCCACCCAGTGTGCCTCGCGGCTCGATACCACCACGCCAGCGTCTTCGAGTCCCTTCACCTTGAGCGGGTTGTTGGTGAGGAGGCGCACCGACTTGACATCGAGGTCGCGCAGGATGGCCCCCGCGATGTCGTAGCTGCGCGCGTCGGCCTCGAAACCCAGCGCCAGATTGGCCTCGACGGTGTCCGCGCCCGAGTTCTGCAGAGCGTAGGCGCGTATCTTGTTGCCGAGCCCGATGCCACGCCCCTCCTGGCGCAAGTAGACCACCACACCGGCGCCCTCGGCAGCGATGCGCTGCATGGCCGTGTGGAACTGCTCGCGGCAATCGCACTTGAGCGATCCCATCACCTCGGCGGTCCAGCACTCGGAATGCACGCGCGCGAGCACGTTGACCTTGCCGCCGATACGACCGCGCACGACCGCCATGTGCTCGCGGGTACAGACAGGGTTGTCGCAGGTGACGTCCTCCATGGCTTCGCGGTACACGATGAGCCGGAACGGCCCGTGTACCGTCGGAAGATCTGCTTCGGAGTAGCGCTCAAGTCGCATGGAGAACCACGCTTGGGGGCTAAACGTACGAGCCCGATCTCGGCTTGTCAACGCAAGCGCCGGCTGGCCTTCCACGGCGCGCTCGCTTGCTTGCTTTCTCGTCGGATGTCATTCTCTAGGTTCCATGGCGGTACGTCCGATTCTTCGCTTTCCCGACCCTCGGTTGCGTCAGGTTTCCAGGCCGGTGACGGACTTCGACGACGGACTTCGCCAGCTCGTGGCCGACATGAAGGACACCATGTACCTGGCCGAGGGCGCCGGCCTGGCCGCCATCCAGGTCGGCGAGCCGCTGCGCCTGTTCATCATCGATCCCGAGGTGGCCGGCGGCACCGCCGAGGATCCACCCCTCGCGCTCATCAACCCCGAGCTGCTCTCCATCTCCGAGGAGGAGCAGATGGGCGACGAGGGTTGTCTGTCGTTCCCCGGCATTTTCGTCCCGGTCAAGCGCGGACAGCGCGCCCGCGTTCGCGCGCAGGATGTCGAGGGCAAGACCTTCGAGGTCGAGGGCGAGGGCCTGTTCGCGCGGGCCCTGCAGCATGAGAACGATCACTTGAGCGCCCGCCTGCTCATCGACATGGTGGGTCCGGTCAAGCGCCAGATCATCAAGCGCAAGATGCGCAAGGAAAACGAGGCCGAGGCGACCTAGCCGGGTCTCGCTCGCCTCTTGCCACCATGCCCACGCTGGTCCTTGCCGGGATCACCTTCGAAGGCCGCCACGGCGCGACGGAGAGCGAGCGCCGAACCTCGCGCACCTTCGAGGTCGATGTCGAGATCGACACCGCGCTCGACAAGGCGGCGGCAAGCGACGATCTGGCCGACACCATCGACTACCGGGAGGTGGGGGAGATCATCGTAGGGCTGGGCACGGCACAGACGCACCACCTGCTCGAATCCCTGGCCGGCCGCATGTTGGACGAGCTGGGCGCGAGGTTCCCCCGCGCCGCCTTTCGACTCGAGCTGCGCAAGCTCAATCCGCCCGGCTGTCCCGGCCACCCCGCCCACGCCGCCGTCCGCATGACCCGCCCCGCAAGCGGGTGAGGAACCTCAGTCGCGTTCGCCGACAGGACCGCGTAGGGACTTGGTGGCGGAGCGAGCGTGCTTGTCGGCGAGCATGCGGTTCTTCGCACGACGGGAACGTCGGCGCTTCTGACGGCGGACTCGCTCGGCTTCCTGCAACCGCCGACTCTCAGCGCCCAGTCTTGCCTCCTCGATCTTGTCGGCCAGCAGCTTGCGCGCAAAATAGCGATTCATCCCTTGGGAGCGCTCCTTTTGGCACTTGATGCTGACACCGCTCGGGACGTGAACCAGAAGCACGCAGGTGGCGACCTTGTTCACATTCTGGCCACCCTTGCCTTGCGAGGTGACGAACGTCTCGCGCAGATCCTTTTCACGGATCCCCAGCCCCATCATGCGGCGTTGCAGGGCGAGCAGGCTTTCCTGCGATACGGGAAAGAGCCGGCCCCCGCTCACGTGGGCTCCCTGCTCTCGCCCCCCTGCCCGGCCGGCTCGGAATCGTCGTCGCCCTCATCGGTGGCATTGATGTCGTCCCAGAAGCGATCCCAGGCCTCGCTGGTCGAGGTGAGCGCGATGGCCATGGCCGTGTTTCCCTCGGAGCTTCCCTCGAGGTCGGAAAAGCAGCGCACGACGACCCCCACTGCGAAAACGGTTTCTCCCCGCGGGGCGAGCACGCGGATGCGCAGCAGGGTTCCCACCCGCCGCGTCTCGGCGCTGAGCACGAACAACCCACCGCGGCTGACGTCCACGCTGCGTCCCATGAAGCTGCCTTGCGTGTCCGACAGGTTCACGCGCACGTGGATGGCATTGCGGCGCGAGGCACGCCGTTCGCGCGGCGACTTGGGAATCGGAGCCTTAGGCGTCATGACCCGTTCTGCGATCTTCCGTTCTAGCCGCCGTCCTGCGCTGGTTCACCAACGGCCACCTTGGCCGACGCCTCCCGGGCTACCATGTACTCTTCCAGGAACTTCTTGGCCGGCTCCTCCCAGGCGTCACCGTAGGTCTGAAGGTAGCCGAAGGCTTCCTCGCGGCTGCCCGGGGTCGCGGCGCCCAGATTGGCAGCGCGCTTGGGGATGCGGCCGAGCATGACCTTGCCCAGGTGAGCGTTCGCAGTCAGAGCCTGTTCGAGCGACTTCTCGGCAGCCTCGCGGTTGCCGGCCAGGAACTGCGCCAGGGCCAGGCTCATGGGTGCGCGGCCCGTGCCCGACTCGGACTTGGTCGCGACCTCGAGCACGGCCGCCGCGTCGGCGGGTTTGCCCAGCTTGACACAAGCGATGCCCGCGATGAGGCGAGCCTCGGTGCCCACGGGACCCTCGTCGATGGCGTAGACCCGCTCGAGCTCGACGAGAGCTTCGTCGTATTTCTTCTCGTCGAAGGCCAGACATCCGAGCGCGTGGCACGAGCGAACGAAGGCTTGCGCCTCCTTGCGGGTGAACGCGTCCTTGGCCCCGGAGCCGCGTAGCTCGGCCGCGACCTTGTCGGTCACGCGTTGGACTTCCTGAAACTCCTTGCGTGCCCCATCGTTGTCGCCAGTCTGCAGCCGCGCCAGTCCGATGCCGGCCAGAGCATCGGGCCAGTCCGGCCGCAGGGCGAGCGCGGCCCGGAAGGATTTCTCCGCCGCGCCCGGCCGTCGTTGCTCGAACAAACGCCAGCCCGTCGCCAGCATCTCCTCGGGATCCGGCGCCGCGGGGGGAGCAACCGTCGCGCCCTCGTCCGTGGCAAGGTGGCACTTCTTGTACTTCTTGCCCGAGCCACACGGACAAGGATCGTTGCGCCCGGTCCCGGTAAGTCGGTTGCGTGCCTCGCCGGCGGTGTCGTCGCCGTGGTCGGTCTTCGTGTCTTGTTCCGCAGTCACGGCGCTAGTGTATCGAGTCCGCCCCGCGCAGTCGACGAGGAAGCGTGAGCGCCCCGTGGCCCCCGGGCTGGTCTACTTGCCGCCGGGACTGAGCCTGGCGATTTCGGCTTGTAGGCGCGCGAGGTCGGTCTTGCTCACATCCGCGAGCCGCATGCCCACGCGACGCTCGTGCTTGGCCACGACCTTGCCTTTGCCGCCGAAAAGCGAGATCCCGTCATTGTCGACGATGCTCACGTTAAAGACGGCCCCCAGCGCCACCTCTTCATCGATCGGGATCACGAAGCCGCCCAAGCGAATGTTCATGAGCGGATTGTTCGTGAAGTACCCGACCGTGAGCGGCGTGAGGCGAACCTGCAACTCTTGGCCGACGACCGATAATCCGGGCTGCACCCGCGTGGCGCCCTGGAGAGGATGAGCCCCGCGAGACATGGGGGCCGGCATGGAGGACCTGGTGTCGCTGGGCCGCGGCGTGGCGAACGAGGCTGGCCGAGGGGTGACTGGCCGGGGGGTTTGGAAGTCGAGAGAGATGCGCGGCGTCCGCCCCTCCTGCTCGTTGATGGCCACGATGTGCTCGATACACTTGCGGCTGTCCTCGTCGAGCTCGCGAAAACGCACGCCCATGCCCGAGACCGGGTGTTGCGTGACCCGTACGACCTCCCCCTTTCCCTTGAGCAGTTGCAATCCGTCTTCGAGGCAGAATTCGAAATCGACCAGAGAGCCGACGCGCCCCGGCGATTCGGAGACCACGAACATCCCCGATCGGCTGATGTTCACCGACTGGGTCTCGTGAAAATCGAGGATGCTGCTGTACTGGAGCCTCACGTGGGCTTCGAGTGGGATGCGTTGCTCGCTCCGCTGCTCGACCCGTTGAGTCGTCCCCGCCGGTGCGTAGGGCCTTTCCGGCGAACCGGCGGATGGCATCGCCGGCATCGTTCCCGTGGTCCTGCTTCCTTTGACTTCCGCCATGGATCCGGATCTGTTGGCCTAGGGCACGTAATCCGGGGGGCTTTGCCCGCCCGACCCAAAGAAGAACTGCTCGGCCTGCTCGAAGAGTAGTTTCTGTCCCGCTGCTGAACCCAAGTCCAAGCGGAACTCGTTGACGATGCGTTTCGAGAACTCGATCCACATCATCCACGCCTGCTGGGAAACCTGGTCGTAGATCCTCTGCCCAAGCTCATTGTTGAACGGCTTGTAGCTCATCCCTGGTAGTTCTTGCCCGAGCTTGACGCACTTGACGAGGCGAGGCATGCGGTCTCCCTGCACTTCAGTGTGCCCCCAAACAATAGCAGGGATTCCACTCGGGTGGCCGCTTCCGTGCAAATCGTGGCCGTGTTCCTCTTTCGGCGCCCTACGCGCAGCCCAGACGAAACGACAAAGGTCCCGAGCACCCAGTCGACAAGCTACCGTTGCTCCCTTCCAGGCCTGGCGGGGTTCGCAAGTGTTCCGTCGCCCGGGACCGAGGTGGTTTTGCCACAATCCCGGGGTCTTCGCCAGTGCGAAACTTCGCGCCGGTCTATCCGGTGACGCCCTGCCGGCGCAGGAACTCCACGTAGTATTCGGCCGTCTGCCGCTCGACGAGCTCACCGCGGTCGATGGCCTCCTCGCACAACTTGCGCAACTCCCCGACACGCCGCGAAGGTGGAATGTGGAACGCCTCCATGATGGCATCGCCCACGCCTGGCGGCAGCGGTGGGACGCGCGCATCTAGCTCGCGTACGGCCAGGATTCTGTGCAAGAGAGCCTCGACGTTGCGAGCCGCTTCTTGTTTGCGGCCCGGGCGCGCCGAAGTGACGTCCGCGCGAGAGAGCTCGATGAGATCGTCGAGTAAATCGCCCATTTCGTGGTCGAACCTGCGCACGGCGGCGTCGGTCCATTCCGGCTCGTAGGCATTGGCGCGCAGGTGGTGAAGAATAAGTCCCTTGATGCGCTGCCGTTCCCCGCGTTCGAAGTCCAGACGACGGGCAATGGGGCCGAACATGCGCGCACCCAGCTCGGCGTGGCGGTGAAAGGTCACCTTGCCGTCGGGCAGGAGCACCCTGGTCGAGACCTTGCCCACGTCGTGAAGCAAAGCCGCCCAGCGCAAAAGCGGCCGCGCTGGCGCCTGCATGACGACTTGCTTGGTGTGCTCCCAGACGTCCTTGTGCCTGCGTCCCGCCTCCTGCGAGAGGTCGACCGTGGCCTCGAGCTCGGGCAGGAGCAGGGCCAGGGCGCCAGCGTCGTGCAGCCACTGCAGACCCTGTGCCGCCGACGGACCAAGAATGACCTGCTCCAAGCCTTGGCGTACCCGCGCGGGAGGAAGCTTCGCGAGATCCTGCGCAACCAGCCGTGCCGCGGCCGTGACTTCTGCAGCCACGGTGGTCCCGGTGGAAGCGATGTGGGCCGCAACCTCCAAGATGGCCTCGGGCCCCGTGCCGAACGGCGCTGCTTCATCACCCATGCATCGAATCCTGCCGTCGAAAATCCCGCGCTCGAAACATCCACGCTCTACGCCTGCCGGCCGTCTGGCACGTCACCTTAGGATCAGGTGATCTTCTTCTTGTCCGAATCCCATTTCTTCTGCAAGTGGTCGAGAAGGGGGTGGGCTTGCTTGAGCCTTCCTGAAAGACTCTCCTCCGAGATGGGATAGTTGGTGCCGAACTTCATGCCCTCGTCGTAGAGAAAGGTGCCGACCTCCTGGTCGTCGACGAAAAGTGAGATCTTCTTGCGAGCATAGGCGGCCTTGCGCAGGGAGGCCCAGCGACCATCGAGCCAACCCACGAGGGGCAGGCCCAGGGTGCGTTCCATGACCGCCAGCTCGGTCGTCAGGCGGTCAAACTCCTCGGCGAAGCGATGGCGAAATTGCGGCGCGCTCTCGCCACCATGGTCGATCAAGCGCCTTGCCGCCAGGCGGAGCATGACGGCATCCTCGCCGTAACGCAGGTAGGGGTCGATATTCCCCTCGCGTGGCGAGATGATGTACACCACCGCGGCCGCGGCAATCTCACGCACCTCGTGCTCGAGATCGGGGTCCGAGACCGCCTCCAGCAGGAGCTTGAGATCGAAGGGCAGCGACACCAGGGACTGCGCAAGTATCTCGAGGAAACTGCGCTCTTGGTCCTTGTCCATGGGTCGTGCTCGGCCAGAAAAGTCGGTTGTTGAAGGGCAGACGACGGTTTGCCGCCACCGCGATGGCTTCATACTACTCAATTCTTCCGGGAAAGACACTGCCTTGTCGCGGGAATGCCCTCAGGGGCCGCTGTATGTCTGTCGAGCGAGCAAGTGCGAGCCGGTTGCCCTGTCAGCCCAACAAGGCACACTGCGCCGGAAACCGCAGGATTCGTTGCCAGCGATTGATTCGCCGCCCAACTATCCCTAAGATTGCGGGCCGGGTGGTGGAAGGCTCACCCACCCGAGAGGCTAGTCTAGTGTCAGACCATTTTCGCCGCACAGATCCCCGTTACGCACGTCGCTTGGACGTCGAGGTTGTCGCCGGTGACCGGACCCACACGGCTACCACGGGAAACATTTCCTTGGGTGGCCTCTTCATCGAAACCAACGAAGTCTTCCCCCTGCAATCCCGTTTGCAGATTCGCTTTCGCATCCCGACCCAGCCCGAGCCGATCGAGGTGAGCGGCGAAGTCCGGTGGATCGAACCAGGTGGCCCCGAGCAAACCGCGGGTTTGGGCATCCGTTTCCAGGGCCTGCGCGCGCGCGAGGTCTGGGCCCTCAACCGATTCTTCCAAGGCTAGCAACGCCCCTGGCGTGGGCCGTCGGCGTTCCTCACCCTCGCAAGTTCGGGGGCAGAAGTGGCGATGGCGTGCCCGTGTGGGTGACCCACAGTTGATGAGCTGCGCGGGTCATGGCCACGTGGAGTAGCCGGCGCGCGTGGTCGTTGGCCGGATAGGAGTCGGCGTTCGCCTCGAGCAGGATTACGATGTCGAACTCCAGCCCCTTGGTTTGCCCAACATCGGTGATGTCGATCCCGGGCCGGAAGGAAAAATCCTGATCCGCCACCAGGCGCAAGCCGGGAACCTCTGCCTCGCAGAGCGCCTCGAAATAGACGCGCGCTTGCTCCGGATGGCGTGCAATGAGTGCTACCGAGGCAGTCGGCTCGCGCTCCGCGAGATCGCGCAGCGCTCGCACCAGGAATTCGCAGGCTTGGCCCGGCGATGCAAAGGAGAACCCTTCCACCTCGGCTCCAAAGCGGGGAGAACGCGGCCGCTCGTCGCCCATGAGAGGCCCGAGCACGTGCAATGCAACGTCCATGATTTGCCGTGTGGAACGGTAGCTGACCCGCAAGGGCTCGACGCATTCGTGGGGCAGGCCCAGGCGAGCCAGCATGGTCGTCCAGCTTTCGAATCCGTGTTCGGGCGCGATGGCCTGATTGGTGTCACCCGCGAGCGTGATCGATTTCCGCGCGGTCGTGCAGTCGAGGAGAACCGCAAGCTCCACCGGCCCGAAATCCTGCACCTCGTCGATCATCAGGTGGTGGTAAGCGAGCGGGCCGCGGCCGCCCTGCACCGGGCCGCGCTGCAGCTGGTGGATGCGCAGGAGCAATGCCTCGTCCTCGGCGTCAATGGCAAAGGGTTCGTCGTCCTCGGCATCCACGGCCCCGCTGCGCAGACGCTCGCGATCCACGCACCAGCGGTGAATCCCGTCGAGCTGACTCTGCGAAAAGATGCCCGGCGCGTGCGCCGCGAAGCCGCATCCCAGGGCCTCGCGATCGGTGAGCAGGGAGGCCCATTCGCCAATCACGTCGCGCGTGCGGGCCCGCAAACGCGCGCCGCAAGTTTCGAGACGCGCGCGCAACGTCGGTGACAGGGAGGCCTGCTTCATCCAGAGGGCGAGCGCCGTTACGCGCGCATCGGACGGCCCCTTCGTCTGATCCCACGCCGCGAGCACGGCATCGGCGCCCTCCGCGCCGGCGAGCCCCGTCGCCAAGGTGGTCCGGCACCACGCGACGAGCACCGCCTGACGGTCGGCGAGGATATCGAGCATGGCCGCGTGCGACTTCGCTCGCATCACGGCCACAGGTGTCGTTTCGGTGGTGTCGCACGCGAGGGCGGGCAGCGTCGCCTTGCGGACATACTTGGCCCACGCCGCGAAGGTCTGCACCTTCACGCCCGGTACTTCCAGCTCGGGCAGCACGCGCGAAACGTAGGCCGCCAGGGCGCGCTGGTAGACCATGACCAGCACATCCTGGGCGCGAAAGTAGCCGGGCTCCGCGAAATTCAGGTAGGCGATGCGGTGCAGGCCAATGGTTGTCTTGCCGCTTCCCGCGGATCCCTGCACCACGATGGTGCCCGAGCTCGGCCGACTGATGAGCTCGAATTGGCGCGGGTCGATGAGGGCGGCGATGGCGGGCAAGAAGCGATCCGCCCGACGCTCGCCATCGCTTTCGAACCCAAGCTTCCGAGGCAGCTTGGGCGTCGCCGCCGCTTGCGGACGGCCGGCGCCCAGTCGGACGTGCCCGGGATTCACGCTTCGCCAGACAAGGTCCGGTGGCTCGCGCGAGAAGGTCCCTTGCGGCGAGGCCACGCGCCGCAGCTCTGCATCGACGATGGTGACCGTCCGGCGCGCCAGAATTTCGCCTTCGACTTCGCGTTCGCCCAACCGTTCCTCGAAGGTGTCACCCTCGTCGTAACGGTAGAAAAGCCGCGACACCGGAGCATTCCGCCAATCCACGATCTGCACGGTTCCACCGGGCTCGACGTAACCACGCTGGCCGATGAGCACATCGCGCCGCCGCTCGTCTTGCAAGAGGCGAAGGTGGCCAAAATAGGGAGACCGCGGGTCCGCCGGCGGGCTGTCGCCCTTGCCACGCTGGCGGGACAGCGCCTCGATCCGATGCATCTGTTCGAGCAGAGGCCCCTGGTCTTCGGGTTTAGCCTCGGCGAGGGCGTCGCGCAATTCGACGAGCGTCGCGGCATCGTCGACCGGGGTGCGCGCACGTCCCCGCGGCTTGCGCAGGCTCGCCAGCACGACCCGCAGGAGCGACTCCTCCTCCGCAACGACGGGGGACGAGGCCGCGATTTCCGTCGCGCCAGGAGCCTTGGGATGCACTTCGTTCTTCACGGCAAAGTCGCCTACTGTAGCGAACGTTTATCGCCTTGCCAATCGGTGGATTGCCAGGCGACCCCTCGGGCCCAGCGCGGCTTGCCTAGGGGCGGTCCCTAATTGAAGGGCGTCAAGACGAGAGAACGGCGAGGGGCGTAGGCGCGCGGACGGCTGCAACGGGGGCAGGAGGTGTCCCGTCCGCCGGACGGGCGACTTCGCGCGCGCTACGCGCGCTCATGTCGCCCTCGGTCGTCGCTTGGCATTCGGCCGCAGACGGGCGAAGCAGCTCCTCACGCCGGCGGCCGGGACACCTCCTGCCCCCTGCGCGCCGTCCGATCCACCTCGGGGCAGCACGGGCCACCCGTGTGCCGAGCCTGCTACCGGTGTCCAATTGAACCGCCAGGCTCAGGCGACCACCTTGAGCCATTGCAGAGCACAGGCGAGGTGCACGATGGCCAGGTAGTTGCGCGCGGTCTTCTCGTAGCGGGTGGCGAGGCAGAAGCGGGGAGATCTTGCGCCATTGCTCGTCGGTCAGTTCGTGACGATGCATGGGACGAGTGAAGCGCTGGGGTACGAGATAGCAAGTTTCCTAGCTGCAGCAAGCTCGGCG
>Ga0210133_1000166_pt1 | contig 26466 bp, 17 predicted proteins | sample Joice_ThreeSqC_D_2_FD_184874 | JGI IMG/M metagenome (GOLD analysis project Ga0210133, IMG submission 184874) | Wetland microbial communities from San Francisco Bay, California, USA, that impact long-term carbon sequestration - Joice_ThreeSqC_D1... | ecosystem: Environmental > Aquatic > Marine >...
GGCCGGCGACGACGGTTTCCCGCTTCTGCGGGCCGAGGCAACCACGCCGTTACCGATGTCGACCCCGGCCAGCGCCGCGACCAGGCCCAGCGCGAAGGCGAAATCGTATCCGAGGACATCGAACAGCGGGACGAAGTCGAGCAGCGTGGCGGTCGCGGTGAGAATCCCCGCCCACAATAGCGTCCGCCATCCCTGTCGGATGTTGATCCAGGTCACCATGCGTGCGAGGCTCAAGGCGGGTCGAGGATGCCTCAGTCTTCAGATCGTCGCCACCAGCATCGGGCTCCCATCGAGCTCCGGGTGGAATATCAGCGACTCAACCGCTTCTTTTACGACTACACCAAGAACATCTCGATGGGCGGGACGTTCATCAAGACCAACAAGCCCCTCGACATCGGAACCGAGTTTCTGTTCAAGCTGATGATCCCGACCCTACCCGAGCCGCTGGTCTTGCGCGGCGACGTGCGCTGGATCCTGCACGAGGGCGAGACGCGGGAGGGAGAGGGGCCGGACGGCGCGGACGAGCCAGGCATGGGCATTCGTTTCATCTACGAGGACGAGGAGCAGCGCGCGGCGGTCGAACGGGAGGTCGAGGAATTGATGGTGCGCAATCTGGGGCCGCGCATCTACGCGACTCTGCAGCACCCCAAGCGCAAGAAGTAGTCGCTAGGCCTTGCGGGTGAGGGTCCGCAGCGTCGGCGCGCCGGGGCTGCCGCCGCCCACCAGCACCTTGGTCGCCAAATCGAAGAAGAGCCCGGTCTCGATGACGCCAGGGATGCTGTGCATGCGCTGATCGGCCACGCGCAGGTCGGTGGGGGGAGGAAAGCGCACGTCGAGCACGAGCTGTCCGTTGTCGGTCACCACCGGGCCGTCCTTGGCCACGGCCATGCGCAGCGCGGGTTCGGCCGCCATCTCGCGCAGCGACTTGTCGACGTAGGCCAGGCCCGAGCACAGCACCTCGACGGGGATGGGGAAGGTCGTGCCCAGCCTTTCCACCACCTTGGACTCGTCGACCACCACCACGAACTGCGTGGCCATGGCGGCCACGATCTTCTCTCGCGCATGCGAGGCGCCACCACCCTTGATGAGGTCGAGGTGGGGATCCACCTCGTCGGCCCCATCGATGGCCAGGTCGAGGATGGCAGTGTCTTGCATGTCCACGACGGTGAAGCCGAGCTTGGTGCACAGGACGCGCGACTGGAACGAGGTGGGCACGGCCACGAACTTCAATCCCTCTTCCCGCACCCGCCGCGCCAGCGCCTCGATGAGAAAGGCCATCGTAGAGCCGGTGCCGATGCCGGCGACCATGCCATCCTGGACCAAACGCGCGGCCTGCTCCGCGACGAACTTCTTGGCCTCGACGTTGCTCTGCGTGTTCTTCAAGCGCGCCTCCGCAATTTGAGGATCTTAGCGAACTTCTCGCGATCCTTGGCGCCGAATTCGCGCAGCAGAAGCAGCACGATCGCGAACACGATGCCCGAGGCAGCAATGGCGGCAAGTCCGGAGATCTTTCCGACTCCCGGCATGACCCGGCCGAGCCCCGTGGCGGCGGCTGCCGCGATACCCACGCGCAGCACCGAGGCGAAGGGGGGCAGGGCGGCGAAGCGACGCCACAGGTAGACCAGGGCAGCCAACAGGCCCGCGAGCATGCCGAGCGCGGTGGCGGTGGCCGCGGCGGTGAGCATGGCCGGGCCGGGCGCGGCGCCAGGAACGATGGCGAAGGCAATCGCGCTGCCCACGCCGAGCGTGAGGGCGACGAGGACGACGGCGATGTCGGGCCTGCCGGAAGCCGTGACGATGGAGCCCGCGATGGAGAGCAGGGCCAGGGCAACGATGCCAGCTGCGAGGATGGGCAGGGCCGTCGCGCCGATACCGTAGGCGCTTTGCTTGTAGAGCAGTGCGAGCAGGACCGCCGGCCGCGCGCTCAGCACCACCGCGAGCGCGGCTCCCAGGATGAGGGCGTAGCGCAGGGTTTGGCGCACGTAGGCCGCGGTGGCCTCGCGATCCTCCGCGAAGGTTGCGCGCGACACGAGCGGAAAGATGACGAAGGTGACCACCAGCAAGGCCTGATAGGGCAGAAGCGCCAGATTGCGCACGGCCTCGTAGGCCCCCGCCAGGGTGTCGGCAGGTGCGCCGGGAACCGCCGCGCCCGCGAAACGCCGGAGCAGCAGGAGGTCGTAGTTGAGCGCCAGGTTGATGAGCAGGGTGTAAAGCACCACGCCACCCATGAAGAGCACGAGGCGCGGCGCGGGGAAACTCTGGTCACCGGCGCGCATGCCGACCGTCCGGCCCGCGACGATCAAGATGACCAGGGCAGCGGCGATGAACCCGGCGAAAGCGCCCGCCACGGAATGGCCGACCATGCGGCCGATGATCGCTCCCGCGATGAGCAGAACGGTCTTGGCGGTGGAGAACCCGACGTCGAAACCGGCCTGCAGATGGAACTTGCGCAGCCCATTGGCCGTGCCCACGTAGACGGCATAAAAGGCGTAGATCAGCGGGATGGCGGCCGCCAGACGAAACAGCCAGACGTGCTCGGGCGCCTTCACCAGCGAGGCGATGAGTGGCGCGGCCAGGAAGAAGGCGACGGCGACGCAGATCCCCAGCACGGCCTGCATCTTGAGACCGGCGCGCTGCACGGCGCCAGCGCGGGCGTCGTCCTCGGCGGTGAACTTGGACACCGACTGGATGGTCCCCTGCACCATGGTGTTGTTCACGGTGGAGATGGCGTTGTTCACCACCGAGAATGCGCCGTACTCCGCCGGGCTCACCACGCGCGCCAGGAGCACGCGCTGGAGGAATCCGGCGACCATGAAGAAGCCCTTGGCGAAGCCGATGAAGAGTGCGCCGCGGCCGGCCTCGACGGCGCGGTCAGGACGGGCGGGCTCGGTCTGGGTGTTGCTGTCGCTCACGGGGGCGCAGACTACTTCGTCCAGCCGGCGCGCGCGAGGGAATCGATGCCGTCAATGCCCGACGCCCACGCCCAGGCGGATCACGGGCATGAAGTAGTACCAGCTCTCTGCCGCGTTCGGGTGGCCGGACACGTCGTGCGCGTGGTGGTCCATGGCGTCCGCACGAAACCCGAGCGAGAGGGTCAAGTACGGGCGACGCGGGCGCGAGCTCAAGGGGATGTCGAAGAAGAAGTCCGGCGCGATCTCCAGGCCGAAGGGTCTGTCATCATCGCTACCGGTCCCCAGGAGGAGCCCGGTTTCCAGGCCCACGCCGTAGCTGAACACGCGAAACGCGGACCAACGGACATTCACCAGCCCCCCAAGCCTCAGCACGCGCATGCTCACTGCGCGGGAAACGAGCTCCGAGGTGTTTGCATCGTTGACGTCGACCCGGCCGTCGGCCGCGCGAAAATAGGCAAGGTAGCCGCCAAGCGACCACCGCGGGTGCAAGGCCCAGGAAGCCCGCGCCGCGACCCCGGCACCTCCGCGCAGCGAGTAGTTGCCACTGGCGAGGGTGACATTGGAGTACGAGTCCGTATCCACGCTCCAGTGGCCAAGCGCGATGGGTACGCCGTCGATGAACACTTCCAAGCGCCGAAATCGATGCCCCGGCTCGCAGCGTCCGGCCAGGCACACCGAGCTTGCATCACAATCCAGGCTCGTGCTGCAAGGTCCACTGACCGGCCGACATTCGCCCTCGTTCGACAGCCGCATGTGGGGCGGGCACGCGAGGGCCCGGCCTTGGCATTGCCCGGTGTCGATGTTCCATTCCTGCCCTGGCAAGCAGCAATGCTCGGGCGCGACCTCCAGGAAACCACCTGTGCAGGGGCGGAGGCATTGGGCGAGATTGCGAGGGTTCGCCACCAGCCCTGCCGGGCAGATCGCGGCGCCCTCGCACGCCTGGTCTTTCTCGCGCCATGTCTCGCCCGGCCCGCAGCAGTGACCTGGCGCGACCTCCAGGCGTCCGCCGGTACATTCCCGCATACAAGCACTGCGGTCGCGAGGATCTGGTTGCATTCCCGCCGGGCATTGCGCGGCACCCACGCACGTCTGGTCCTCTTGCCGCCATCTCTGCCCCGGCCAGCAGCAGTGTCCTTCAGCAGCCTCGATCCTGCCATCCGGACACAGACGCAGGCAGTCCTCGACATTGCTTGGGCTCGCGACGGTTCCGGCCGGACAATAGGCCACGGCCCCGACACAGCGGTGCGTCGACTCACCCACGTCCTGTCCCGGCCAGCAGCATTGCCCGGGAACGATTTCAAGGCGCCCATCGGAACACAAAGTTAGACAGCGGTCAGAGCGCGGATCTCGCGCCATGCCGGCCTGGCAGTCGGTCCCGCCCGCTTGCACAGCCCTGTCCGAACCTGTGCCGCCGTCCGGCTGGGCGGCCGGGTCCGGCGAGTCCGGGGCGAAATCCTCCGGGGCAGGTGGCGAAGTTTGAGACGATTGCCCCTGGGCGGCAGCAGAAGCACCGAGGAGACCGGCGACGAGAAGATGCAAAGCTCTCGCGCCGGAGCCGGCCATGTTTCTGGATTGACGGACCGCCATTCGACCTCGGGTTGCCTCTTCGAGGCCCGCCGTCACCTCGCGTGAGACGCCACGGGACGCCCCTCGATGGCCTCGCGCACCTTGCGCGCCAGTTCCTCGGCGGTGAAGGGTTTGGGCAAGAAAGCCAGGCCTTCGTCCAGGATGCCCTGGTGAGCGGCGTCGTTCTCGGCGTATCCCGAACAGTACAAGACGCGCAGCTCGGGCTGCATCGCCGACAATTGCCTGGCCAGCGTCCGCCCATCGATTCCAGGCAGAATCAGATCGGTCACCAAGAGGTCGAAGGGCTTGCCGCCGGCCAGCCCGGTGGCCATGGCCTCCACCCCGGTTTCGCACACGACGACCTGGTAGCCGAGCTGCTTCAAGAGCCGCTCGCTCAGGTGGCGAACCGAAGCGTCGTCTTCCACGAGCAGCACGCGTTCGTGGCCCGTGGGCAGGGCGGGGCCCCTGGTCTTCGTAACGTCTTCCTCGACTTGAGCCGCCGAGGTCGGGAAGTAGAGGTCGAACGTACTGCCCTGGCCTTCCTTGGATTGCAGGACGATGAAACCCTGATTCTGTTCCATGGCTCCGAAAACCATGGCCAGGCCCAGCCCCGTGCCTTTGCCTCGAGCCTTGGTGGTGTAGAAAGGCTCGAAAATGTGCTGCCGAACCTCTTCGGTCATCCCCGTGCCCGTGTCGCGAACGCTGATACGCACGAATCGCCCGGCGCGCGCGCCGGGGTGGGCCGCGCAGAACGCCTCATCGAGGTCGACATTCCTGGCCTCGATGGTCAGCCGTCCTCCGGTGGGCATGGCGTCGCGGGCATTGATTCCGAGGTTGACCAAGATCTGTTCGATCTGGCCGGGATCGGCGCGGATGCGCTCGATGTCCGGCGCGACTTCGGTCTTGATGGCGATGGTCTCGCCCAGCAGCCGGCGCATCATGCGGTCCACCGAGGCCAAGACGTTGCGCGGGTCGAGGGAGACGGGCGCGATGGGCTGTTTGCGCGAGAAGGCGAGGAGCTGGCCAGTCAGCTCGGCTGCACGTCTGGCCGCGTGCCGGATCTCCTCCAGGTTCTCCACCATGGGATGCCCGGCCGAGGTCGTGGACATGGCCAGGTCGACGTTGCCGAGCACGCAGGTCAGCAGGTTGTTGAAGTCGTGGGCCACCCCGCCGGCGAGTCGTCCGATGGACTCCAGCTTCTGCGACTGGCGCAGCTGTTCCTCCAGGCGCTGCCTTTCCACGGCGGCGCGCTTGCGTTCGTCGATGTCGCGCAGGGAGACCAGGATGCGTTGCCCGCCTCCGACGACGGCAGCGCACATGCCGACCTCGACCCAGAAGGTCCGTCCGCCGCGCGCGCGCGACTGCCACTCGAAGAGCTGCGGATGTCCCTGCGCGGCGAGTGCCATTCGCTTCATGGCCTCTTCCTGGGTGTAACCCGGCGCGTTCGAGCTCATTTCGGCAATCGAGAGCTTGCGCAATTCCTCGACGGTGTAGCCCGACCATTCGCTGGCTCGCGGGTTGGCGTCGAGAATACGACCGTCGCGCGGGTCGTGAACGAAGATGGCCTCGTTGACCGATGCGAAGAGCGAGCGGTAGAGGTTCTCGCTCTCTCGCAGGGAGAGGAGCGCCGTATGGGCGCGCGCCACGTTCTCGCGCAGGCTGCCCATGAGCAGCTCGACCCCCACGGCCGAGATGGCCAGAATCAGCTCCGAGTCGATGAGCTGGCGGAGCTCGGTGTAACGACTGAGCGGGTAGCTGACCCATCCTGCGAGCTCGATGGCGTATTGGCACGCCAGCATGGACATGGTCAGCAGCGTGAAGAGCACGAACCAGCGACGATCGAGCAGGGCGCCGGCGGCGATGATTGTGCATGGATAGATGAGGACGGCGACATCGTGGACGCCTTCTCCGCCGACCCATTGGAGAGTCGCCGAGAGCGCGACGGCGCTGAGGACGAGCAGGCGGGATGCGAGGTGGACCCTTTCCCATCGGTTGAGCAGCAGACAGACCAACGCGAATGCACCCTCGGACAGCAGGGCCGCCACGGAAGCCCAACGGTTGGCGCCGATGTTGTGGATAGCGGCAGGCACCACGGCGAGGACGATGCCAAGGGCGATGATGTGGACGACGCGTGCGACGCGTGTGGATTCCTCGTCGGCATACGCCGGGGACGACAACCAACTCATGCGCTGCACCCGGAAAGGAAGGTTTGATACCAGGTGTGCCCACGAACGCCGCGATCCACGATGGGGTCAGGGTACCGTTCATCCCCCGTACTGTCGAGCGGCACCCAAGCGATGGCCGGAACAGCCCGTCAGGGCGACGCGGATGGTCCCATTGTCGACGCTCTCACCAAGGCATCTAATCGGTCGATCACGTCTTCCTGCTGGGCGGCCGGCAATTCAAGCGTGGCCCGCACGCGCGGTCCCCGGGCCACGAGTCGTACTGCTTCGAGGTAGGGGGAAAAGCCGTGCGCGAGCATGTCGGGGTGGTGCTTGGCCGTGTTCAGGTACGCATTCAAGCGGCGCGCCAGAGTGCGGGCGTCCACTTCGTTCGACAATTCCGCGACGGCCTGGGCGCGCAGGCCGGCACCGAGGTCGATCGAGCCCCAGAGGCGGGTGAGGGACGCGACGTCCGGGAAGCGTCCCCCCGTGATGAGTTCGCGGCGAAGGGTAACAGGCACGATGGCTGCCACCCAGAACACATGATCGTCGGCGGCGTGCTCGCACAGCCGGCGCAGCTCGGCAACGTTGGCCGCGCTCGGCGTCGCGCCGCCTTTCCTGGCCAGGGTCGACACGGCGGATACCCAGGCGCCTTGGGCCAGCACGATGCGGCTGCCTCCGGTGACGAACGCGGCGATCGCACCACCTTTCCGCTGTCGCAGCCACGCGGTGGCGCGCGCTTCGTCCAGGCTGTCGATCTCGGCGATCAGCGCGAAGCGGCGGTCGCCCTGGCCTTCCCCCGGAAGCGCGACGAGAATGTGGCGCAGCTGCCGGAGCAAGTCGATGCCCGTGCCTTTGGCGAATTCCTCGAAAAGGATCGCGGCATCTTTGCCCGGACCGCTGGCCAGGGCGTTCCACATGGGCGACGCGCGCAGCCGGTCGAGGTCGACGGAAAGCACGATGCCGGCGTCGGCCGGAACGAGTGCGAAGTCCACGCGTAGTCTTTGGGCCCACGCAGTGCTCGCGACACTCTCCGTCGCAAGCTGCTCGCGACGGCAACCGGCCCCCGACATCAGCAGCATGAGCGTGGCGATGGCTGGGATCCGAAGCGTGCGGGTGGAACGTGTTGGCAAGTAGAAACTCGCGGCGAAATCGAGCAATGTTATCCGCACACGATGACTTGGTCACGGATGAGCTTCAAAGGGCAGTCGGTCTGGGTGAACGTCGACGACGGCGGACGCCCGGTTCTCGACTCACAAGGTCGCGCCGAGATGAAGTACCGCGAGAGCGACTCGCGCAGCTACAGGCCGGCGCCACAGAACCTGCTGCCGTCGGATGCGCCCGCCGAACCCGCCCATTCGCCGCGCCGGCCCACCGATGGGCCGGCGCGGAAGCCTCCGTCCCACGCCTCCGGGGACACCGTGCACGTGTGGACCGACGGGGCCTGCTCGGGCAATCCCGGTCCCATGGGTATAGGCGTGGTGGTGGTGGCCGGGGACAAGCGCAAGGAACATGGCGAGTACCTTGGCCGGGGCACCAACAACATCGCGGAGCTCACGGCGATTCGGCGCGGGCTGGAGATCGCCTCCGAGCTCGTTCCGGCCGGCGATCGGCCGATCCGCGTGTACAGCGATTCGAGCTACGCCATCGGGCTGCTCTCGCAGGGGTGGAAGGCCAAGGCCAACCAGGAGTTGGTGGCCGAATTGCGCGATTTTCTGCGCGCCTACCGCAGCCTGCGCATGGTGAAAGTGGAAGGCCACGCAGGCGTACCTGAGAACGAGCGCTGCGATCTCCTCGCTCGCCAGGCCATCGCCCGCAACCGGGATTTGTAAGAAAGTCTCTTACCGGCCGCGCAACTCGTTGATGCGCCTCTCGATGATGGCGCGGTCATTCGCCTTGGGCGCCGCCTTGATATACATCTTTAGCTGCTTGATGGCTTCGGCCACCTTGCCCGCCTTTTCATAGGCGAGGCCCAGGCCGCGATGGTTCGCGGGATCCTTCGGGTTCAGCTTGACCGCCAGCTTGAATTCGGCGATGGCCTCCGCTTCGTTGCCTTGGAATAGCTTGGCATTGCCGCGCTGGTACGCCTCATTGGCCCGGCGGTAATCGTCTTCGGACGGCTTGCCGGCTGTCACCTTGGGCTCGGACGCCGCGCTCGCCGGTTCTGCTTTCTCCGCTCGCGCTGGTTTCTCGGCGCGGGTTGGCTTTTCGGCCTTGGCTGGGCGGGCCGGCGGTGCGGCCGGAGCTGGCTCTTCGGCTGGGGCCGGCGGCTCGAACGGCGCCGGCTTGGGCGCCAGTGCCGCGGGCTCGATGATGGGTTTGCTCTTCGAAGCCGCCGCGCGATTGTCCTGGCCAGCGCTTTCGCTGCCTCGTCCGCGCAAGACGACGAAAACAATCACAGCCGCTGCAGCCGCGAGCAACACGAGGAAGACGATGATGCCGGCCTTGCTCGATGACCTCGGAGGGGTGTCTAGATCGTCGATGTCGTCGCCCCGTTTGTTGGCCAGGGAAGAGTTCGGTTTGTAGACCTTCCTGGGCAGCGGCTTGCCCTTGCCCTTGGCTTTCGTCGGGACCGGCCTGGGGCTCGGTTCCGCCGGCGGCTCGGGCTCCTGGGGCGCTTCAGTTCTGACCGGGCCGCCATAGCTGGACGACAGTCCATCGAGATTGGACAGCGACGTGTCCACCTTGGGGCCCGGTTCGAACATGACGGTCGCCGCGGGATGGCTCGGTTTGACCATCGGTTGTGCGACGTTGGCCGGTTCCGGCACGGGAGCCTCGCTGACGTCCACCTCGATTTCAGCGGGGTCGGGGACGGGAGCTACAGGCGCGATGGGACGTGATCTTTGGGCAGAGGCGGGCTCGGAGATGGCGTTGCGAGGCACTGTCTCGGACTGTCCCAGTGCATCCCTCGTGGAGACGCGGGCGGGCTGCGGACTGGAAGGTGGCACCGGCTGGGGGCTCGGCTGCGGTACCGGCGCTGCTGGTCCTGGCTTGTTGGCCAAGCTACCGGGTATGGGGGCGCCTACGCCCCAGAGGATCGTCTTGGCCGCCGCCTTGGGGGCGGGCGGTGATGCTGGCTGGGCAGGCGCCGCGCCTGTGGGAGCCGAAGGGCTGCCCGCGATCGGCTTGCCGCAATAGGGGCACTTTGCGTTGGGATCGCTCGCGCCTGACCAGTTCTGCGGCAGCGATAGTCGGCAGTTTGGGCACTTCGTTGGGATCATTGCGCCCTCGGTGCGGTCGGCGGATAGCCGGTCGCAGGCGCGCTAGCCGGCGGAGAGACGGCTCCCGGCGAGGAGGCTGGCGGCGGTTGGTACGCCGGAGGTGGCGGGGCCGCTGCCGGTGGGGGTGCGGCGGCAGGTGGGGGTGCGGCGGCCGGTGGCGGGTAGGCGGCCGGCGGCGGGGCGGCAGCCCGCGGTGGCGCTGCCGGCGCATAGCCTGCGGGTTGTGGGGCGGCGCCTGGCTGCTGGTAGCTGGATGGTGCGGCGGGTTGCGCGGGCTGGGGAGCAGCAGGAGCTGGCGAATAGGTCTGGCGAGCAGCGGGTGCTGCTGGCGGCGGCACGTTTGCCGGGCGCGCTGCTGGCGCGGGGGCCGTTGCCGGCATTGGCCTCGCGGGCGCTGCGATCGGGGCAGGCGGCGGGGCGGGCGGAGCGGCTTGCGAGCCCAGGGCGGAAGCAATGAGCTTGTCGAGGTCTTCGCTCGTGATGTCCCCGGGGAAAGTCTCCTCGGCCCGACCGGTCACGCCGAGCTTGTCCCTGTCGAACAGGATGATCTGAATCTTGGTGCTGGTCTTCGCGTGCTTCCTCTTGCCCTTGCCCTTGCCCTTTGCACCGATCTTTTCCACCTCCGCCCACAGGAGGCGATCCGCCTCCACGAGACGTGCGATGCGCAGATAGCAACCATCGGTGGGCTCGGCGCACTCCGACTGTAATTGCGCGGTTTCCATTCCGACCTGGGCCATTTCCGCGTCGGTGGCTCCGGCCAGCTTGACCTTCGTGAGCTTGTCGTTGATTTCGTCTGCCTTTCCAGGCAGAGCCAGCTCTCGCAGGGGCAGGACGACCAGCCGAGCCAGCTTGGGCGGGGGCGGCGGCGGTGGCAGCGGCGCTGGTGGTGGTGGCGCGGGTTTCACCACCACCGGGCGTCTTGCCGCCCGCGGATGTACACAGCCGAAGGCGGCTGTGGCAAGGACCAGGAAGGCGACCAGGACACGTGTGCTTGGTTGTTGGGCCATCGCCCGGCATTTATACCTCATTGCAAAAAAGCGGGAATGGGGATGCGAGCAATGTTTTGTTTTCTCGAACCCTGCCCACGACGCTGAGCAGTGCGTCTGTGTCAAGTGTGAACCGGTCCCCCTGTGTGATATACGCTGCCTCTCAAACCATGGCCGCCGCAGCGTTCTATGATTTGGACGGCACCCTGTGTCGAACCAATCTCGTGCATGCGTTCGCGCACAACGCGCGCAACCAGCAAGGGCTCATCCGGAGCGTGACTCGTACCCTTTCGACGGTGGTCAGCATCCCGGCATTCGTGGCGGCGGACTTTTTCGATCGCAGGCTGTTCAACGACATCTTCTTCCGGCGATACAAGGGCGAGTCCGAGGACCGGCTGCGCTACCTGGCCGAGGAACTCTTCGAAAACGTCATCAAGCCCGCGATCTACCCGGGCGCGTACAAGCTCATCGAGAAGTCGCGCCAGCTCGGGTTGCGCCAGGTCCTGGTGACGGGTGCCATCGACTTCACCGCCATTCCGCTGGCGCGCCACCTGGGCCTCGACGACATGGTGACCAACCACCTGGAATTCGTCGACGGCAAGGCCACGGGCCGGTTGTTGCCCCCGGTGATGGCGGCTGCGACCAAGGCAAGCTGGATGCGCATCTATGCCGAAAAAGAGGGGCTCAATCTCTCCGAATGTTATAGCTACTCGGACAGCATGAGCGATTTGCCCATGCTGGCCGTAGTTGGCCACCCCACGGCGGTCAACCCGGACTTTCGACTGAAAAACACGGCCTTGCAACACGATTGGCCGATTCTGGATCTGCGATAAACGACGATGAGCAAGCGTGAAACCAAGGCCCTGCGGGGTCCGAGCCCCCGTCACAAGGAAGGCGACGAGGTCGTCTACATCGACAGCGAATCGGCGCCGCGCCTCATCTTTTCGGGCGAGGACATCACCTGCGAGGACCTGCCGATCGGGACGCGCGTGGTGTACGGCAAGGCGCCCATCGAGGGGTTGAACAACCCGGGCGCGGCCATCCGCTACGCCATCAACCACCCGCTCGACGCCGATCCGCTCTACGCGCAACTCGCTCCCGGCATGCGCGTGACCATCGCGCTCGACGACATCAGCCTGCCGCTGCCACCCATGCGCACCCCGGACATCCGGCAGACCATTCTCGAGATCCTGCTCGAGCTACTCGATGCCAACGGCGTGGACGACATCCACCTGGTCATCGCCAACTGCCTGCACCGCTACATGACCGAGGACGAGATGAAGCGGATGGTGGGCAAGAAGATCTTCGACGCCTTCTACCCGGACCGCTACTACAACCACGACGGCGAGGATCCCGACAACCTCGTCCACCTGGGCAAGACCGCGCAGGGCGAGCCCATGAACATCAATCGCCGTTGTGTCGAGAGCGATCTGGTCATCTACGTCAACATCACGCTGGTGCCCATGGACGGCGGTCACAAGTCGGTGGCGGTTGGCTTGTGCGACTACGAGAGCGTGCGCGTACACCACGAGCCCGAGACCTTGCTCGGCTGCGACAGCATGATGGATCCGCCGCGTTCCATGCTCAGCACCAAGATCGAGCGGCAGGGCGCCATCGTCGACCAGCACATGAAGGTCTTTCACATCGAGACCGCGCTCAACAACCGCATGTTCGCCAATGCCACGGCGTTTCTGGGCAAGAACGAGGACGAGTTCTCGGAATTCGACCGCATGAAGTACGAGGCCATGCGCTTCGCCCTGTCCAAGCTGCCCACGCCCGCCAAGCGCAAGATCTTCTCCGCCATCCCGTCCGAGTACGAGCTGGTCGCCTGCTATGCCGGCAAGACCGATCCGGTGCACGCGCGCATCCTGGCCAAGCTCTACGACCAGTACATGGTCAGCATCAAGGGCCAGAGCGACATCGTCATCTTTCCCATTCCCTACGTCTCCCCGTACAGCATCAACTCGATTCTCAATCCCATCCTGGTTCAGGTCATGGGCCTGGGGTACTTCCACCAGTTCTACCGGGGCAAGCCCGTGCTCAAGAAGGGCGGGGCGCTCATCCTGTGCCATCCCTGCCACGACGAATTCGACCACAAGTTCCACCCCAGCTACATCGAGTTCTTCAACCGCCTGCTGCCCGAGACGCGTGATTCGCACAAGCTGCAGCACAAGTACGAGGAAGAGTTCGCGCGCAATCCGAGCTACATCGAGATGTACCGGCGGGGCAACGCCTACCACGGCGCCCACCCCTTCTTCATGTGGTACTGGGGCGAGCCCGGTCGCCAGCACGCGGGCAAGGTCATCGTGGCCGGCGCGAAGAACGCGCATGTTCCGGCGCGCATGGGCTGGGACCGCGCCGACTCGCTCACCGAGGCCATCTCGATGGCGCGCAGTTTCGTCGGCCCGTCGCCATCGATCACGCTGATGAAGTGGCCGCCCATCGTGATGGCGGATGTGGAGTAGCCCCGCGGATCGGGACAGCCCATGAGCGCGCGACCGGCCATCACGCCTTCCGTACTTTCGGTACGGGAGATCTACCGTGGCCGCCACGTGTTCGTGCTGGGCGGGACCGGCTTTCTCGGCAAGGTCCTGCTCAGCATGCTCCTGCACAACTTCCCCGACGTCGGCCGCGTGTACGTCATGGTCCGGCGCGGGACGGGAACCTCGAGCGAGGCGCGCTTCTGGGACCACGTGGTGCCCTCGCACCCCTTCGATCCGTTGCGCGAACAGCACGGCGACCCCTCGCGCCTGCGCGCGTTCCTGCAGGACAAGGTGCGCGTGGTGGACGGCGACATCACCGAGGCGAATCTCGGGTTGTCCGAGGAAGAGGCGGCGCGCGTGGCGGGCGATATCGATGTGGTCATCAACTCGTCGGGCAAGGTGACCTTCAATCCCCCGCTCGAATCCGCCCTGCGTACCAACGTGCAGGGCACCAAGAACGTCATCGCCTTCGTCAAGCGCATGAAGCGGCCGGCGCTGGTCCACACCAGCACCTGTTTCGTGGCCGGCAACCGCAGCGGCGAGGTCTGGGAGAGCGAGAAGCTCGATGGCTACTTCCCGCGCGCGCACGAGTTGCCGGCGACCCGGTTCAACGTCGAGCAGGAGATCGCCGACTGCGCGCGCATCGCCGCCGAGGTGCGCGCCCAGGCCGACGACGCGCAGGTGGTGGCGCGCTTGCGCCAGAAGGCACGCGATTTCCTGCGCAACGCGAACCGCGATCCCGACGACGAGGCAGCCTTGAAGATGGGCGTGGCGCGCGAGCGCAAGGACTGGGTGCGCAGCGAGCTCACCGAGCGAGGCATGGAGCGCGCCAAGGAGTGGGGCTGGCCCAACATCTACACCTACACCAAGAGCATCGGCGATCAGCTGGTGGCGCGCGAGACCGGCATGGTTCGCTCGATCGTGCGGCCGGCTATCGTCGAGAGCTCCATCGACTACCCGTTTCAAGGCTGGAACGAGGGCTTCACCACCTCGGCCCCGCTGGTCTATCTGGCATTGAAAGGCCAGAACAAATTGCCCGTGTCGGAGTCGCTGATTCTCGACGTGGTGCCGGTCGATCACATCGCGGGCGGGATGCTCATGGTGGCCGCGCAGGCGTGCGTGGAGGAACCCGCGCTGGTCCACCAACTCGCGAGCGGCGATCTCAACCCCTCTCGAATCGGCCGCGTGACCACGCTGACGGGCCTTTACAAGCGACAGCGTTTCCAGAGCAAGGAAACCGGCAACAAGTTCTTGAACGAGCTGGCCGCGCGCATGGAGTTCCGGCCGGTCAGCTACGACGAGTACCACCGCACGTCGTTGCCCTTGGTCAGCCGCGTGACCGAACGGGTCTCCGAAGCCCTCGACCGCGTCCGGCCAAGCTGGGGCGGCGGGCGCGCGGCCAACTGGGTCGACCAGGTCAAGAAGAAGGTCGACAACTTGAAGCGCGTGACCAAGGACGCAAGCCGCGACATCGATTTGTTCCGGCCGTTCATTCTCGACAACGAGTACGTCCTGCGCGCCGACAACATCCGGGCGCTGCGCGAGCGGCTGCCGCCCGAGGAACGGCCGCTGGTGCCGTGGTCGCCCGAGACCATCGACTGGTACGACTACTTCATGAACATCCACTTCCCTGGCTTGCAGAAGTGGGTGCTGCCCGAGCTCGACGAAACCTACGCACCCAAGCCCAAGAGCGTGTATGCCTACCGAGACCTCATCGAGCTCTTCGACACCACGACCAAGCTTCACAAGACGCGCACCGCCATGATCATGGAGCGTGGCGGCCGACGGGAATCGTACAGCTACCGCGATCTGCGCGAGCTGGCCGAGCGGGTCGGCGCGTTCCTGGTGGGCAAGGCGATCGCGAGCGGCGCCCGCGTGATTCTCTTCGCCAAGAACTCGCCGGAATGGGCCATGTGCTACTTCGGGATCTTGAAAGCTGGGGCGACAGTGGTGCCGGTGGCGCACGACTCCACCTCGGCCGAGGTGGCAAACATCGCGCGTGCCTGCGGCGCCATGGGGATCATCCTCGGCGAGGACCTCCTCGACAAGCGGCCGACCTTGGGCCGCGAGCTGGCCGACGCGGGCCTGACCACCGAGCTTTGGCCGTTCGCAACGGTGTTCGAGCTGCTCGACGAGGCGGAGGAGGCGCGACGCAGGCAGACCTTCGCCGCCAAGCACCCCGCGGATGCGGTGGCGTCGCTCATCTTCACCTCGGGCACCACGGGCAACCCCAAGGGCGTCATGCTCACGCATCGGAACTTCACCTTCATGGTGGCCGAGCTGTCGCGCATCTTCGAGCTGGGAACCTCCGACTGCATGCTCTCGGTGCTGCCGCTGCACCATACCTTCGAATTCACCGCGGGGCTTCTCGTGCCGCTGTCGCACGGCTCGCGCATCACCTACATTCCCGATCTCACCGGCGACACCATCAACCACGCGCTCAAGCACGGCAAGGTCACCGCCATCGTGGGCGTGCCGGCACTGTGGGAAACCCTGCGCCGGCGTGTGCTCCAACGCTTCTCGGACAAGTCCGAAATTCTCGAGTCCGCGGTCAAGGTGTTGGCCGACGCCAATTTCGAGATCCGTGCGCGCACCGGCATCGACCTCGGCATGTTCCTCTTTCTGCCCGTGCACGAAAGGCTGGGCGGGCGCATCCGCTACATGATCAGCGGCGGCTCGGCCCTGCCGCCCGACGTGCTCAAGACCTTCTACGGCATGGGCTTCGATTTCTTCGAGGGCTACGGCCTGACCGAGACGTCGCCCGTGCTCTCGGTGAGCACGCCCAAGGGCAAGCCCATCGCCGGTTCCGTCGGCCGGCCATTGACCGGCGTCGAGGTGAAGATCGACAGCCCCGACGAATCGGGCGTGGGCGAGGTCATCGCGCGCGGCAAGAACGTGATGGCGGGGTACTGGCAGGACGAGCAGGCCACCAGTCACGCGATCCGCGACGGCTGGTTCCACACCGGCGATCTCGGCCGGTTCGACGAGGATGGCAACCTCTACATCGTAGGGCGCAGCAAGGACGTGATCATCGACGCCAACGGCAAGAACGTCTATCCCGACGAGATCGAGGATCTGTACAAGGACTCGCCCTATATCAAGGAGCTGTCCGTCGTCGGCTTGCCCGACGGGGTGGCCGAGCACGTGGCTTGCGCGGTGGTGCCCGAGCTGGCCCATGAACCGGCGATCTCGCTCGCCGAGGTCAAGCAGAAGATCGAATTGCACTTCCGCACGGTGTCGGCGCCATTGCCCTTCTGGAAGCGCGTGCGTACCCTGGAATTCTGGGAAGGAGAGTTGCCGCGAACGAGCACGAAGAAGGTCCGGCGGCGCGAGGTGGCGGCCGAGCTGCGCGCGCGCCACGACAAGGCGCATGCCGACAAGACCGTCGACGTGACCGCCCGCAACGCGGAAGCCAGCCATAGCTGGTTCCTCGAGATCGTGGCGGATGCCTGCGGCAAGCCCTACTCGGCGGTGCACATGTCGAGCGCCCTCGACGCGTTGGGTTTCGATAGCCTGACCTTCAACGAGCTGGCGGCTGGGCTGGAGAACGCCGGCGTGCACGTTCCCGAGGGCGCAGTCTTCGCAAGCGCTCGCGACGTCGCCGGTTTGCACGACATGATTCTGGGCAAACGGCACCCGGGCTCGCTCGACAAACGCGAAGGCAAGAAGAGCGTCGACAACGAGGCCGACGACATCAAACTGCCGGGACCCGTCGCCCACCTGGGCAAGCGGGGTCTGGCCAAGGCGCAGCGTTGGTTCTATACGCAAGCGCTACAGACCAAGGTGCGCGGCGAGGCGTACATTCCGCAGCACACCAACTTCATCGTCGCCGCCAACCATTCGTCCCACCTCGACATGGGAGCGCTCAAGGTCGCGCTGGGCGATGCCGGGCACGAGCTCGCCTCGCTGGCCGCCGCCGACTACTTCTTCAAGAACAAATGGCGGCGCGCCTACTTCAAGAATCTGACCAACCTCGTGCCGATGGAGCGCAGCGGTTCCATCCGAAAGTCCCTGGGCATCGCCGAACGCGTGCTTCGCAACGGCAAGAGCCTGGTGCTCTTTCCCGAGGGGACACGGTCGCGCACGGGCCACATGGCGGATTTTTTGCCCAGCCTCGGGTATCTGGCGCTGCATTCCGACACCGGGATTCTGCCGGCCTACATCGAGGGCGCGCACGCCGCCCTACCGGTCGGAGCGACCATTCCCAAGAAGCGTGACCTGGGTGTCTTCTTCGGTCCCTTCCTGACCATCGATTTTCTCCGCGATATCACGGCCGACCTGTCACAACAGGAGGCCTGGCGTCTGTGCTCGGCCTTGACCCAGCGAATCGTCGAGAATCTGCGCGACGGGGTCACCCCCCGCTTCGACGCCGAGAGCGTGCGCGGTGCCTGGAAGGGCGACAAGCTCGATACCCTGGTCTCGCCGCCGTTCCGCAGCCGTGGCCAAACAGGGCGGAAGGTTTCCGGGCGGAGGACATCGTGAGGATCCTGGTCACGGGCGGAACCGGATTTCTGGGCTCGCATTTCATGGACGAGCTGTGCAAGCGCGTGGACGCTTCGCAGATTCGCGTGCTCTCCTTGTTCAACACGCCGGCACTGGATAACCACGGCGTGGAGGTCCTGGTCGGGACCGTGACCTCGCCGGCCGATGTCGCGCGTGCCATGGAAGGCATCACGCACGTCTACCACCTGGCCGGTTTCGTTTCGCGAAAGCCCGAGGACGCGCATCTCATGTACCAGGTCCACGTGGACGGCACGCGCCTGGTGTGTATGGCCGCGGCCGCCGCCGGCGTGAAGCGTATTGTCATGTCTTCGACCAGCGGCACCATCGCCATCTCCGAGCGCGAGGACGAATGGCCGGACGAGTCGTCCCCCGCGCCGCTGCCGCTCATCACCCGCTGGGGCTACTACGCGAGCAAGTACTACCAGGAGGCGACCGCGCGGCAGTTCTGCGGCGACAAGGTCGAGCTGGTCATGGTGAATCCCAGCCTGCTGCTGGGGCCAGGCGACGAGCGCATCGGGTCCACGCGCGAGGTGGTGTCGTTCTTGGCCGGCGATATTCGCGTGGTTCCCGCGGGTGGCATCAATTTCGTCGACGCACGTGACGTGGCCGCCATCATTCCGGTGGCCATGGAGAAGGGCAGGCCGGGCGAGCGCTATCTCCTCGGCGGTCACAACATGACATTCGCGGAGTACTTCGACCGCATGGAGCGCCTGAGCAAGGAGTACTCGCCACGGGTGAAGCTGCGGGGGGATTGGCCCTGGCGTGCCGCGCGCGCGCAGGCGGCGCTGTGGAAGGCCTTCGGGCGAACCCCGCCCATCGAGCCGGCGGCGGCCGATCAGGCCAAGTACTTCTGGTACTTCGACGGCGCCAAGGCGCGACAGGAGCTTGGTTTTTCCCCGCGCGAGGCAAGCGCCACCATCTTCGATACCATCGAGTACGTGCGCGAATTCCACATGGGTAACGGAGCCTTCGTCAAGAAGGCGTAGCTGGGCGATGGCGGGCAAGCTGACCGAGTACCGCGGCCTGTTCCCCATCGCGCGGACCTGCCACTACCTGAATCACGCGGCGGTGTCGCCGACCTCGACACGCGTTCGCGACGCCGTGCAGGCGTGGGTTGGCGACCTGGTCCACCATGGCATGGACCACATCGCCGATTGGGTGCGCCAGGAGCGCGAAACCCGGACCCTGGCGGCTCGCATGCTTGGGGCCTCGACCGACGAGATCGCCTTCGTTCGCAGCACCTCGCACGGCCTCGGCATCTTCGCCGAGGGGCTGGCGTGGCGGCCAGGTGACGAGGTCGCCGTGTGCACGGAGCTGGAGTACCCGGGAAACGTCTATCCGTGGGTCCACCTGGCGGACCGAGGCGTCGTGCTACGCTCCATCGCTGCCAGCGATGGTGGCGTGACCCGCGAGGCGGTGGCAAATGCGATGGGGCCGCGCACGCGTCTGGTCTCGGTCAGCTCGGTGCAGTTCGCGTCCGGCGTGGCGAGCGATCTGGAAGCCATCGGCACGCTCTGTCGGGACCGGGGGATACTCTTCTGTGTCGACGGCATCCAGAGCGTGGGGGCCTTTCCCATCGACGTGGTGAAGGCGAAGATCGACTTTCTCTCAGCGGACAGCCACAAGTGGCAACTCGGTCTTCCCGGTATCGGCATCGCCTACGTCCGGCGCGAGCTGCTTGCCCAACTGCGGCCGTCGGTGGTGGGCTGGAAGAGCGTCAAGAATCCGCTGGACTTCGATCACCTGCACTTCGATTTGCGCGACGACGCGGCCAAGCTGGAGGAGGGCACGCAGAGCTTCGCCACCATCCTCGGCATGGGGGCTGCGCTCGCCTTGCTCGACGAGGTCGGTATCGAGGATGTCACCGCCCACATCACGGCTTGGTTACGGGAGCTCGAAAAAGTGCTCGCCGCCGCGGGGCTTCACCCCGGACCCGCACCCTCGCGGCGCAGGGGGATCCTGACCTTCCTTCCCCCTCACGGCACCGCCGAGGACTTCGTCGAACGCGCGCGCAAGGCCGGCATCGTGCTCTCGCCCCGCCGTGGGCGCGTGCGCGTGTCGCCGCACTTGTACAACGGCGAGGCCGAGCTGGCCGCTCTCGCGGATCTGGTGCGGCGCTAGCCCGCATTTCTCACCAACCTCCGGCTCTTCGACGAGAAACGGCATTCACACCGTGCGCAGGTTGTTTTCGACGGCGGGCTAGACATCGTTGATGGAAACCCTGGGAGGGTTTCCATGCCTTCCCGCGCTCTGGCTCCGCCGGGCAAAGCCCGGCTGCGCCTACGCGGATACTAGCCCGCGCCACCGCCGGCTGGGCGCGTTGCTGTGAGAAATGCGGGCTAGAACTCCTGGATGACCTTCAGCATGCCCGTGCGGCCGAGTTGCGGATAGTCGATGCCTGCGTAGCCAGGGTCGGCATAGTAGACGTCGGCCAGATTGCGCACGACCAGTACGAGGATGGTTTCCCTCTTCTCCAGTAGGTGCAGGCCAATCGTCCGGATGCACCCGCCGACGAGAGCGTAGGCCGGCAGCTCGTACTGTCCGCCCGCCTCCAGTGTGTTGGCGCTGCTCGATCTGCGGTCGCTGACATAAGACAGCTCGGCGCTCACTCGCAGAGGCAGGCGTGGAATCTCCGCGCTCGCGCCGGCATTGACGATGACCACGGGGTACGCGGCGTTGGCGTAACTCGACAGATCCGCCACGTAGTTGTCTTCGCTTAGCCGGACGACGGTGTGATTGACGGTCATGCTGGCGTACGCGGCGAGTTTTCTGCGGTAGTCGAAGCGCAACTCGGTCTCCCAGGAGAGCGAGCCGACGCGCGACATGTTGAGCGCCATCTGGTTGATCCCCCGCTGAGCAAACACTGCCTGGTCGAGCAGGTAGCTGTAGGCCAGACCGCTCTTGAAGAGTAGGTAGCGGTTCGGTCGGTAGGAAACCTGCCCCTCCACCGTGTGAACGTAGGAAGGTTTGAGCTCATCATTGCCAGCGATATCTCCTGGCGCGAGCGGCGATCCATAGAGCAGTTGCGGCGAAGGTGCCTTGAAGGCGCTGCCGTACAGGATCTTGAGGTGCAGGTTGTCGTGGAGCGCGGCAACCCCGCCCAGCCGTCCGCTGACCTTGTCCCCGTAGACGCTGTGGTGGTCGTAGCGCAAGCCACCCGTGAACGTGATGCGGGCCAGGGGCGACCACATCACCAGGCCGTTGGCGCCGATGTTGCTCAAGTACTTGCTGCCCAGAGCGGCCGAGGCAAGAACCTCTTCGCCCGCCTGGTTGCCGGGCAGAAGGCCGAGGGAGGTCTTGAGCACCTCGTAGACGGTGGGAAGCTTCTCGTAGTCGAGAATCATGCCGGCACCGACGAGCACGTTCAGCTCGTCGGTGGGTTGCCAAGCCACCTCGACCCCGCCGTCGAAACCGCGGTAGCCGAAATCGCGGCGGACGTAGAAGAGGTCGCTGCCGACCTCGATGCGGTCGCGCGAGGTGGGACCACCGTAGAATCCCAGGCCGCTGACCCGAAGGTCCAGATCTCTGGCCAGGGGCGCTTCGAGATAGAGTCCGAGCGTGCCCTGTCGGAGCGAGATATTGGTGCCGTTGTGGCGCCCGTTGCTATCGAGGTTGTGGGTCAGTTGCTCCCAGTCTGCGAACTCGGCGGCCCGGTCGATCTGAGACAGATACCCCGACAGCGCGAGCGAGGCACGTCTACCGAACTGATAATTTACCCGCGCCAAGGCAACGGTCGAATGCAGGTCCATGTCGCGGGAACGCAGATCCGCGGGGGCATAGCTCGGCAGCTTGGGAGAGGGTGAGCTGGCGGGAAGCTCCAGCCCCGAGCGGTTCTCCGCGCTGGTGCGCAACGAGGCCAGGAACTGCCAGCTCCCGGAGCTAACTCCGATGGCCGTGTCTTGCCCCCAAGTGTTGCCGCCCTCGTGATCGCCGACCAGCGCGATTTCCCCACCTTGCATCTGGTCAGGCCGGCGCGTGACAACATTGATCACGCCCAGGAAGGCATCCGCGCCGTAGAGCGAGGAAGCCGGGCCGCGAATAACTTCGATCTGTTGCACTGCCGACAGGGGCACGAGCTCGGGGCCGAGCCAATTGCCCGCGGTGGATCGGAACGCGACCGAATGCCCGTCGATCATGACCTTGACGAGGCCGCTCTCCGAGCGCAACCCACCGGAGATCCCACGCACGGCCAGGTTGGGAATGATGTGGTCGTTGGTCACGTACAGGCCCGCGACGTGTCGCAATACCTCATCGACCGACTGGTAACCCCAGCGCTGGATCTCTTCGCGATCGATCACGGTAGTGATTGCGGGCGCTTCGTCCTCCCCGATTTCCGACTTGGTTGCCGTGACGACCACGTTTTCCAGCAAGGCCGCCAGATCGAGATCGGCCAGATCTTGCCCCTTGATGGCGCTCAACATATCGACGACTTCGTCCTCGACGGAAGAAGGCGATTCGGGCTCGGGGGTCGACTCGGGCTCGGGGGTCGACTCGGGCTCGGGAGTCGGCTCGGGCTCGGGGATCGCTATTGGCTCGGGGGCCGGCGTGGGCTCGGGCGGCGGGGCCTCGGGAGCAAGGTCGCTCTGCTCACGGACTTCGGCTCCCCCATCCGGGGCTTCCGTGAAAACATCCGCGGACTGTGTGTCCGATCCCGCCGATGCGTCGGACTCGGCCGCGGCCGCGCGATGCACTGCGGGCATGGCGAACACGGCCGCTAGCAAGCCGAACCAGAAGAGGCGCAGCGGACCGCCACGGGGGCCAGGTTTCGTCGGTAAAGGACGCTTGCTCGTGCTCATGATGCCTAGTAGCTGCTGAGGACCTCTGCGTCGGTGCAAAGCTCGGAGCCCGCGTAGTCGAAGTTGCTGCCGGTGATGCGCCAGATAGTGGCCTGGTTCTGGATCGAGTCGCCATCTGCATTGAGGACGTAGGCGCCGGCGGCCCCGCTGTACTGAATCTTCTGTCTCGCCGCCACCATGGCCAGGCCCCTGCTCAGGTCGTCGTATTGGATCAACTCTCCGGGGGCGGAAGAAATGGCCTGCAGGTGGAGTTTCAAGGTGACGGGATCCGGGATGACGCCGGTCTGGGCAATGCCTTCGGCTATGGCCAGCGCCAGCATGGCCACAGCGTCGTAGTAGTAGTGCGAACCCGCGAGAGATGGGACGCCGGTCATCGACTCGAAGTCGGCGTCGAATTTCGCCGCATTGGCACCCAGGTCCGGCGAGATGCCGAGCATCCCCTCCAACACGCCCGTCGGTACGTTGCGCAGCAGGGCCGGGTTGTTCAGGGGTGGACCAAGATACCATTTGCCCACCTTGCCGCGAACCGCCCATTCCTGCAGGAAGCCCGCGGCGACCGAGGGTGATGTGATGAGCATGGTCGCGTCCGGGGAGAAGCGTTCGATGGTCGCGAATACCTCAGCAAAATTCGAGCCGCTGGCGGGAAGCTGTAGCCCGGGCAGCAGGGTCCCCCCCATGCTGGTGAACACCCGGCCGAAAATCGTGGCGAAGGTTGCGCTGTAGTCGTCCGGATCGGTGACGGCGTTGGCTCGCGTGATGCCATCCTTGAACATGCGCTTGGCCAGTGCGCAAGCCAGGTAGTTCGGCGAAGGCGAAAGGCGGAACCAGGCCGCGCGGGCGGTCGAATCGTGAATTTGAGGCGAGCCCAGTCCGGGTAAGAGGTTCACCATGCGCTGGGCCTTGATGGCGTTGGCAATCTGATAGGCGATTCTCGGCTCCTCCGGGCCGATGAAGAACGGGATATCTTCTTCCTGCAATAGCGCGAGCGTGTTGGCCGTACCCAAGGCGTCGTCGGAGTGACTGTCGCGTACCTCGATGGCCAGGGGTCTGGGCAGCACCATGGCCGAATTCACCCGGTCGATGGCCAAACGAAGGGCGGTTTCCAGGGCGACGCCGGAGGCCGCGCGAGTGCCCGAGAAAGGCAAAGTCGAGCCGATGTGGATCGCGTTGACCGGGTCGGCGCTCTCCTGCGTGGAAACGCAGGCGACACCAAGCAGGCCCGCAATCAGTACTGCCAGCGACGGAGATAGTCGATTCGGCCGACGCCGGCCGGCGCCCCTTCTTCGTGAAGATGTCTGTGAGCCTAGGCGGTCGCGCATCGAAGTGGTTCGCAACGGGGGGCCTTCATCCGACGATGTCAGCTATTGTTGATTCCAAGCGAGATCAAATAGTCGATGTAGCTGTCGTAGGTGTCGCTGGTAATGATGTCTATCCCAGTATCCAGCAAGAATCCATCGACAAGGATGGGCTGAATCAGCTCGGCGGTCCTGATGGCGCCGAGGCTTTCGAGGCTGTAGGGCACGAGCACCCCGAGTTGGCCCATGTAGAACTGGCGCTGCACGGCGATGCCGTAGAAGTAGCCCTGGTCAAAGTAGTTCTTGGTCGCTGCTTCCAGGTCGAAGCCGACGATCTGGACGAGGCCCTTCTTGCCGACCGCTTCGACCGCCGCGGCGCACGTGTATGAGTTTGAATACATGCACAGCAGGCCCTTGATGCCGAGCGCGGGATCGGAAAGTGCCGACACGACGGCCGCCATATCGGTCTCGCTGTTCCACACCACGGGAATGCGGGGGGCGACGGTCAGGCCGGCGGCGCGGGCGCCATCCTCCGCGCCCTGTGCCCGCTGTATGCCGCTCACCCAACTCGTATCCGTGGTACCGAAGACCGCGATGGTATCTTGGGGGGACAGTACCTTGCGCAGGATATTGGCCGCGGTCACGCCGGCCTGGTAGTTGGCGGTGCCGATATTGTAAGAACGCTGGCTACCCGGCGAGTCGCTGTCGATGGTCACGACCGGGCCACACTGGGCGACGAACGCGTCGAGGTATTGGACGCTACCCGCCGCCGCCGAAAATGGCGCCACGGCCATGCCCTGATAAATGTTCTGATCGAGGTACCTCTGGATGTAGCTGTTCTGCTCGACCGCCTTGACGTCCTCGCTCACCGATTCATCGAGGATGAGAGGAGATTCGACGACCGTGGGGCCAACCAGCCGCGCACTCATGCGGTTGGCTCCAACGACCACCGGAGCCCAGAAGCCCGTCAGATCCTTGAGCAGCACGGCCACGGGAGGCTTGGCCGACGGGGCCAGGTTCTTCTCCGAAATGGCGGCAACCAGCGCGTCGATGACATTCTCGATGGCGACCGGGACGAAGGGGCTTACGTTCGCGGCGTCGCCGGGCTGCGCGCCCGCATCGTGCCTAACGCCCATGCCTCCGCACGCGCTGGCCAGGGTGGCCGCGACGACGATCGACAACAGGGCCTCATGCCGCATCAATTCCTCCTGGGATCGCGGATGTCTCGCAAGATGGCAGCATACCAAAGGCCGTGACGCAATACTTTGGGAGAAGTGGGCAAGCTACCCCCGACCGATTCGGCGAACGAATTCCGCTTCGTCGATGACCTCGACGCCGAGGCTTTGCGCCTTGGTCAGCTTGGAGCCGGCTTCCGCGCCCGCCACGACGAAGCTCGTCCGCTTCGAAACGCTCGACGTGACGCGGGCGCCGGCCTGTTCCGCGGCCATGCCGGCCTCTTCCCGCGAGAACCCGGCCAGCGTGCCGGTGATGACCACGATCTTGCCCTGCAAGGGCAGCGCTTCGACGGGGCGCACGGACACCTCGGTCTCCATGCGCAGTCCCGCCTTCTTCAGTCTCTCGATCAGCTCTAGATTCTCGCCCGAGCGAAACCACGCGTGCACGGCGCCTGCGATCTCGGGACCCACCCCGTCGACGGTTTCCAGATCCTCGAGGCTCGCTCCGGCGAGCGCTGCGACCGAGGGAAAACGTCGGGAGATCAGCTCCGCTACGTGGGTGCCGACGCGAGGGATGGAAAGACCGACGAGCAAGCGAGCGAACGGCCGGTCCTTGGACGCCGCAATCGCAGCGAGCAGATTTTCGGCGGATCGCTCCCCGAAGCCGGGCAGGGAGGCAAGGCTTTGCCCGTCGAGTTGATAGAGATCGGAAGGATCGGTCACCCATCCGCGTTCCATGAGGAGCGTGATGGTCTGCTCGCCCAGGTGTTCGATATCCAACGCGTCCGGTGAACCGAAATGGAAGAGCCAGCGCGCCCCTTGCGCCGGGCAGGCCTTCTTATTCGGACATCGCCAGTCCGCTTCTCCCGGCCTTTGCAACAGCGTCGCGTGGCAGGCCGGGCACTCGGTGGGAAACGGCCAGGGCTGGCTGTCGGGTGGGCGCTTTTCCAGAACCGGTGCCACCACCTCCGGTATCACGTCACCCGCGCGGCGAACGATGACGGTGTCGCCTTCGCGCACGTCCTTGCGCCTGATCTCGCTCTCGTTGTGCAGGGTCGCGGACGACACGGTCACGCCGCCCACCAGCACGGGTTCGAGGTCCACGTAGGGCGTTACGCGGCCGGTGCGTCCGGTGTTGACGGCAATGCGCACGACCCGCGCCGTCTTCTCCTCCGGCGGGAATTTGTACGCGATGGCCCAGCGAGGCGCGCGGCTGGTGGCGCCTAGTGCCCTGCGCTGGTCATGGCGGTCGACCTTGAGAACGATGCCGTCGATCTGGTAATCCACCTCGTGCCGGCGGCGGTGCCATTGTTCGACGAAGGCCATGATTTCAGCGAAGGAAGCCGCTTTCTCGATGGTCGGGTTGA
>Ga0210133_1000167_pt1 | contig 26416 bp, 17 predicted proteins | sample Joice_ThreeSqC_D_2_FD_184874 | JGI IMG/M metagenome (GOLD analysis project Ga0210133, IMG submission 184874) | Wetland microbial communities from San Francisco Bay, California, USA, that impact long-term carbon sequestration - Joice_ThreeSqC_D1... | ecosystem: Environmental > Aquatic > Marine >...
GCGACGCGCCTGTGGTTCGATGATTTCGAGACGGGCGACTACTCGCGATGGACGTCGAAGACGTACGGCGCCGATTGGGGCAACGCGTGCCAGGACAACGCCCTCTCCGCCGTTCACGCCGTCAGCCCCACACACTCGAACCGATCGGAGATCACCTGTCCCTATACCGCCGAAGGCAATGTGCACCGGGGCTACGGCGGACTTCAATTCAGCGGCGATAGTCTCGTGACAGCGTACACGAATACGGGCACTGGAACCGACGCGCCCTACGGCATCGTCAACACCTTCCATAGCTGGCTGGAGACGACGAGCGTGTTCCAGAACGGCAAGTGGTTCAGCTTCTGGACGGTGAACAGCGACTGCGGATGGGCAGACGAGGTCCTAACGCTCGGCTTGGAAGATCCGTCCAACCGGTTGGCCGCAGCGCACTACCAACCCGGAGGCGGCACACGCACGTTCATGCCAGGAGCGCCAGGCTTCCCCCTCGGGCGCTGGGTGCGCATCACGATCTACGTCAACTACTACACGGGCGTCATGCACGTCTGGCAGGATGGCGAGGAAGTCAGCCACGTCACTTTCGTCCGCTCGAAAAAGACGATCTGCCAGTGGCATTGGGGGGCATACGCGAGCGGCGACAACGACAACCTCGTGCTCTTCGAGGACGACAACAGCATTTGGAAGCTAGGCGAAGAGTGGACGGACTTTTCCATTGAACCCTACTTCGGCGCATCGGTCGCGGTCTGCGCTCCGTAGCGACCTTTCGTGGCGCACCGATCGGCTACCACAGTGCGGCCAGGGCAGGAAAGGGAAGAGGTCGCTGACAGCACCACCCTGGGCCAATCTCAGAGCTACACGCCCAGCCAGATAGTGACGGGCGTCCCCTAGTTGTATCTCGTTGCCTCCGGTGTGGTGCATTTGAACTACCTCAAGTTCGAAGGACCTGTGCATCGAAACCTCAGGCGGCGGAGAGGAGGGCAACGCGATGGTGGCGTGTCTGCGCTACTGGATCTACAACGACACTGCTTCAGGAAGTTCTTCGGTACCGACTGCGTGCTCTTCAAGGCGCTCTGGGAGAATCCCCAGCGCAAGAACTGGCAGTAGTTTGGTACTGCCCGATCAGGACAGGCCGTGTGTCCCCCCCGGTGTATCCAGTGGGCGGGCTCTTCCCGAATGGCCGTGCCACGCGAAGAGGCCCACCCTCGATTGCCTGCTTCTCAGATACTTCCGCTCTGGCAGCGCATTCGGTACAGCGCATGTCATGCGATTGGCTCAGAACGTCGCATTTGTGGAACTCAGGTAGAGTTGGTCGTAGTAGCCGAAGCCGTATTGGCCTACGCAGTCAACGATAACGCTCCCGGTGTCTGGAGGCGATGTCGCGCTTGCGGCTCCCTGGACCCAGTTGGTCCCGCCGGGCGTGACATACGTGATGTTTGATGTGGCCGAGGGCGTCGTGCAGCCGGTACCGGCGTAGAAGATCATCGCGCAGAAAGCGGTGGGCGTTTCACCAGGGCCCGTACCCTTGAACCTAAAACCAAACGAGTAGAGGGTGCTTGGGGATGCGGGACGACACTGTTTCACCTCGTGTCCAACACTACTGAGCCAGACCGACCCGGAATCGGGGCAGCCGTCCGCATCGACGGTGGCTTGATATGCAGCGCCCCCCACCATCGTCCATCCGCTCACCGCCCCATCGAATCCAGGGTTCGTCAGGAGGTTCGAGCTGCTCTTCTGCCGGCAAAGGCAGGTGTGCGTTGTCGAGTCGCAGGCCTGGTATCCGGCCGGACAGTGAGAGACCTGCGTGCACTGCACGCACCCGCTGTTCAAACAGTGTCCGCTGCTGCACGAGGTTGTGCAGTCCCCACAGTGGCTGGGGTCTGTCTGAAGATTCACGCACGCGTTGCCGCAGACCGATTGACCCGCCCCACACGTCTGGCACACTGCGCCTATACAAGCGGCCCCCGCCACACACTCGCTGCTACTTGAGCAGCTCGTTAGGCACGAAGTCGTGCCACAAACAAACGGACTGCAGGGGGTAGTCGACACGGCAGGACAGTTGCCGAGACCGTCACATACGGCTAGATTCTCCACCGTCGAGCCAGTGCAGCTCGGCTGACGGCAGGTCGTCTCCGCCCCCGGGAAGGCGCAACTCGCCTTCGTGCCGTTGCAGCTACCCTGGCATGGGCCCGTGCCTGCGCAGGCCGGATGGCCACCCATCGGGGCGCCCGTGATGAAGCCACACGTCCCAGGCGTGCCGCCGTTGCAGTATTCGCAGGAACGGTCGCATGCGGTGTTGCAGCAGACACCGTCGGCACAGTTACCACCCACACATTGTGTGGCCGCGGTGCAAGTCTGCCCCGCCTTCTTCTTGCAGGCCCCAATGGCGTCACAGGTGCTGACTCCACCACAACTGTCTGAATCCTCGGCATTCGTGACCGCCACGCATGTGCCGCCAGGCCCCGTGCAGGACTGGCATGTCTCGCATGACGCTTCGCCGCAACAGCGGCTGTCGACACAATACCCGGACGAGCACTCATCGCCACTCAAGCAGACGCCGCCGGTGGTCTTCAACGGTACGCAGTTGGTACCATCGCAGTACGACCCAGCACCGCAGGACGTGGACGTGCAGCTCCCCGTGGCGCCACCAGTACCCTTGCTACCGCTCGCGCCTGAGCCTGCGTTCGAGGTCACGCCGCCTGTGTCAGGAGTGCCGCCAGCCGCCGAGCCGCCACGGCCGATCGCGCCATCAGGAGAAGTACCGGAGCTGCTTGTTGTTCCTCCGGTTCCTGGGACATCGCCCGAACCTGTCCCCCCTAGCGCTAACATGCCACCCGAGCCGGTGATCGATGCATCGACCTCACCTGCCGAGCCTCCTCCCGTCCCCGTGCTCCGTCCGCCAAATCCGCCCGAGCCGGCACCGTAATCGATGCCGGACGGTGCGTCGCCGACCGTGGAAACTGCCACCTCGCTCGTGGGCGCGTCCGCTGGCGATGCAGCATCGATGGACTTGCTCTTGCGATCCACACACGCGGCAATCACGAAAACCCCGGCTAGCGCGACGATATGGCGAGTTTGCATTCGTTCTCCCTTTGCGCCCGAGTGCTCCACCGCCAGGCAGCTGACCGATACTGCCCTCACTAGCCGGCGCTGACAAGCTGCATGCGTCTGTCCTCCGTCGCCACCCGCGGAGCCACTGACTACGAAGGCCACCTACTCGACCCACGGCTGGGAACTCTCCGGGCTACCTTTGTCCACGGCCGGGCTGATCGGCGAAAGTGTGTGGGCCTCGACCAGTCCCACGTCCGAGAAGACGATGACCCCCGTGCCGGCCTTCACTCCGGTGGGAGCCTTGGAAAAGAAGATGTTGGTCATGGCACGTATGCAGCTGAAGCGCACCTTTCGCATCTGCGCATTGCATTTTGGAGTGACCAACGATGACGTTTACGTCAACTACGTGGCGAGCGCGCCCCCATACCCGAAAGCTCGCTAGGGCAAGAAGCCCTTGATGGCCTCGTACCAGTAGCCCGCCATCGTGGCATATCCTTGATCGGTTGGGTGCACGCCGTTCAGCTGGGAGGATGGCAACTTGCTCATGTCAACCAGCACCGTGTGCTCTCCCTTCGCAGCGTGGGCTTGAACAATCCCAGGAATCTTGGCGTTGAAGGTGTCCCAGTCCGAGCTCGCATAGCCAAGCGGTATCAGCTTCGCCACCACGACAAGTGCGTCGGGGGCGACACCCGCAATCTTGGTGAGAAGGGTGTCGACTCGATCCGCCGTGGTCGATTTGGCGCTCGAGCTGGTTAGGTCGTTGGTGCCGATGTGCAGAAGCACGATGTCCGGCAGGGTGCTGAAGGCCTTGTCCGTGGTAACCAGAAGCGAGACGCCCTGATTCTTGTTGGTGTCGTACTGGCTGTAGCCGGGATCGACGGTCCACCCGTCGTGTCCATCGTGGTTCTTGGGGAAGTTCTTGCCCGACACTTGGCTTGGCCCGTTGCTCAGCGTGCCTGTGAATGTGACGTTCTGATTGGCAGCAACGACGAGCTTGAAGAGCTGCGACCGGTAACCAGCGTCGTCACTCGACCCAAAGCCATGGGTGATCGAGTCGCCAAGCGGCAGGATCTTGCAAGGACTGGCCTTGCAGGGGTTGTATGCGCCCCCACCTCCGGTGCCACCCAGCGGCGGCGCACCGTCGGCATTCGATTGACCGCCCGTTCCTCCAGCTTGTCCCCCGGAGCCGCCGCCACTGCCGCCGCTACCGGGAACTGGTCCATCGCGGCCCGCATCTGCGCCGGTGCGTCCGCCCGAACCCGGTCCTGCGCCTCCCGTACCCGTCGAGCCTGCGTTTCCGCCCGTGCCTCCAAGCGCGGTGCCGCCTGCACCGCCCGAGGCGCTGGTGGTCCCTCCCATGCCGGTAACTCCGCCGGTGCTCGACGCCCCGCCGGTCGACTGGGCCGAGCTGCCGCCCATCGCCGAGCTACCGCCCGTCCCGGAGCTTCCCCCTGACCCGGACCTGCCGCCGCTGCCGGTCTGTGCGGCTGTCGTTCCCCCGGTGCTGGCCCCCCCGCTCCCCGTCGTGCCGCCGGTCGACGATTGGCCCCCGGAGGCTTGGCCACCATTTCCGCTTGGTGGTACGGCAGCATTCGGTGAACAGGCAAGCGCACCAAGAGCAAACATGAGGGGAAGAACACGGAGGACGGACGAGCTACTAATCATCATGTGCCTCGACGACCATGGGGGAATGGGACACGAAACGCAGTTGCGGCTGGCGCGCTCTGAGGCTCAAATTCTAGGCGCAACCGTCGCCTGGCACCAGCCGGGAGATTCCCGTAGGGCAGATTCCTCGCGTCAGGGACTTGCCTTGGCGCTGAGCATTACACGGGATCGTTCCTCGATACTCTGACCCCGACGGCCAGCCTGCCGGCAGGACGGCCTTCAAAAGCCCCGACGCAGCGTGGGTCGTCCGCCCCTACTGGTCCATGTTCTTCCGATCGATGTTCCAGGCGCTGTCCGTGCAAAGCTTGCAGTCCGCCCCGTAGAACCACGATCGTAGCTCGGTATCCCCCATCAAATGCACCCGCATCCAGGCGGTGAAGGCGGTGTCGGCGACACTGAGCGTGCTACCGCGGCTCATCCAACTGCCGTGATCGACGCCAATCAACTCCGCATACATGGCCGGCAAAGTGGTGACGGCGGCGAGCGCGCTCTGTGCGCCGCTGCACCCCACGATGTCGTCAAGTCCGCCACAGAAGAACATGGCCGGCCCGTGCAGGTTTCTCTGGGCCGAGGCTCCCTCGATCGGAATGCTGGTCGTGATGTGGCTGTCCCCCGATGCCTGGGTGGTGGCCATGGCGCCCTGCGAGTGGCCGGTGGCCCCGATATGGGTCGTGTCGAGGCGATGGTAGAGCACGCTTGTGGGGTCCTCGTTTTGTTCCAGCACCCAGGTCACGCCTACTATCATCGGCGCCGGATTCCCGCGGGCGACGTTGGTGTTGTTCGAAGCAATCACGACGAAACCGTGCGAGGCGAAATTCCGCAGGAGCGTCCCGTACATGTTCGGAGTGGCGCCCGTGCCGTTGCCCCAGGTGATCACCGGATGGCAAAGCTCGACCTCCGCCAGGTTATCGGGTCGGAAGAGGGTGAACCTCGCTGCGGTACCACCGTCGGGGATGTCCCCGGCCACTGGACCGACGTCGTTCTCGGTGATGGTCTTGTACGGTCCAGCTTTCGAGGGATCGGCTGTCGGCCACGTTCCGATGACGCATCCGTCCCCAGGTGCTGTTGTTCCGGCGTCGGCCATCGCACCGCCAGTTCCAGCGGGACTGCCGCCACTTCCGACGGAGAGCCCGCCGGTACCCGGTCCGCCGCCCGTGCCCGGTCGGCCGCCCGTGCCCGGTCCGCCGCCGGTGCCGCGGTCGCCGCCCGAGGCCAACGCTCCGCCGCTGCCCATGATCCCGCCCGAGGAACTTGTCGTGGTGGCGCCGCCGGAACCGGTGGGACCACCGCTGCTCCCACCCGATTCCGCCCCGCCCGAGCCAGCGGGTGGAATTGTGGTTCCGCCGGAGCCGCCACCGCCGCCGGTGGTGCTATTGCAGCCCCAAGCCGCAAACCCAAGAATTGCAACAACCAGAAGCGTCTTGACGATGCCTTGTGATCTCATCGACGTTTGCCTCCAAGCAGACTGGAACTCAGGTTACACCTTCTCTAGGTTATCTGGCGAAAGTCCCGGCTCGTGACGCATGCAAGCTACCTTCGCCTACTCGATGACACGCTGTGGTCGCTTGGGGCCGAGCCCGGTCTACTGGATGTTTGCCGACTTGTATTCCCAGCCACTGGCGGTGCAGTACTTGCAGCTTGGGCCAAAGAGAAGGGCCTTGCCGGTGGCTCCCTCGTCGCCCTTGAGCTGCCAGTTGAGCCAGGCCAAGTTGATCGTATTGAAGTCCCCTCTGGCGCTGAACAGATCCCCTCCATGGCCGGCACCATCCTTGCTGAACAATATCGTGGGAATCCCGAGGGCGCTGATGCCATCGTAGTCCCTCTCGCCGTTCTCGTACGCGATGTCGCCAGAGCCACCGAGGAGGATCTTGAAGGGCGTGTGGATCTTCTTCCACAAGGCCTGATCCGCGCTGAACAGCCCGCTGCTGGTGATCCCGATGGCGGTGAAGCGAGGATCGCCAGAGACATTTTCGGACATCAATCCGCCGCACGAGAACCCATCCGCTGCGATCTTCGTCGTATCGAGGCTCTGAGAGTACGCGCTGCAAGACTTGCCGTTCTCCGCGATGGCCCAGGTGATGTAGTCGAGGAAGGGTTTGCCATCTTGTCCACCAGCACAGGCGTTGGTACCACCCGGCGTGCCGTCAGCGACGATGAAGTAACCCCAGGAGGCGATCTCGCCCATGGCCGCCTGGTTCGAGAGTCCGTTCTGAGAGCAGCCACCCTCTCCCCAGACGAAGATTGGGTACTTCTCATCTCCCCCCAGGTCGGCGGGCCGGAAGATGGTGCCGCACTTGATCCCCGCGTCGGAATTGGTCTCGATGACCACCTTGTGCGGACCACTCCCTGAGACGGTCTGGGTTGCTGCCTTGGACGGCGTACAGGTCCCGCTCCCGGTGCTGCCACCGTTGCCGGCGGGTGTCCCACCGGTGCCGCGCATACCACCCGCGCCAGTAGCGCCACCATTTCCCGCGCCGCCGGTGCCAGGCGCGCCCGTGCCCGTTCCTCCTCCCGTCCCCGCTCCTCCAGTCCCGCCCGCAAGACCACCGGTGTTGCTACCACCAGTGCCGGTCGCGCCACCGGTGCCGGGGCCGGATGAACCGGTGGAACCACCACTGCCGACGATCGATCCTCCCGTGCCCACGGTTGTGGTCGCGCCACCGGTACCGGGCGCGCCGCCGCTGCCGATCACGCCGCCCGAACCGGACTGGCCGCCAGTGCCAATCGTGCCGCCTGAGTTGTCCGCACCGCCGCTCCCAGGCGAGCCGCCAGTGCCATTGGGAGAGTTGCTCGGACTGCTACATCCCAGCGCGCCGCACAAGAATAGAGCAACCGCTGAACCACAGATCGAACGATTTTTCATCGCACACTCCTAGAATGACTCGACATCGCCAAAGCCTGCGCACCCGCGACGTCATCGCGCCGCGAGGAACCTGATGGATCGGAAGACTGGGTAGTCACTTCTCCCAGGTGAAAGCCGACCCGAAGGCGAATGTTCACGGTGGTGCGACAGATTCCCCAACAAAGGACCCCCAGGGCGGCGGGGAGGTCCTTGCCAGCACCTAGTTCAGTCCCTGGAAGAAGTCCCAGATGCCCGAGGCGGCGAACGGAGGCGGCTCGATGGTGCCGTCGTACTCGCAGTAGCGAACCGGAAATCCAGCGGCACAGCCGGCGTATTCCACGCACGGCGAGGGATCCACGGGCAGGGATTGGCTCCCATCGCACCCGTTGTTGCCGACCCAGAAGTCGCGCACCGACCTCCCTCCAGCCAGCCAGTCGGGATCGTTGTTGCCCTGGGTGATCCATACACCGATCAGGCCGGTGCATGTCCCCACCGGAGGGTTGGCGCCCGACAGGGGCGCAATCCCGCGCAATACGTTCCCTCGCAGACAACCCAGGGTACTCGCGATGAGAGCGCCCGTGCCGTGACCCGCCACGAAGATTCGATGTTCGTCCAGACAGTAATCTCCCCTCAGCTGCGCGAGCAGTGCATCGAAGAACAGTGGCTCCGTCGTGGTATCCCAGCTGCCTTGCGCTACGCCAGCCTCGGAATCGAGGGTAACCACGAATCCTTCGCCCTGGACCTCCGCCTCGATGTTCACGTAATCGTGGAAGATGGCTGCGGAAATCACTGTCCCGTGATAGGCGAAGATCGCAGGATACGCCCGGTTCTTGTCGTAGCCCGCTGGTACGTCGAGAACGAATGTCCGGGTCGCGCCGCCAAAATCCATGCTCGTGGCGACGGTGGCCGGAGGTTCGACCCCGCAACCGCTGGTTCCAAACCCGCCCTCGGTACCACCGTCCCACCGCATGTAGTCGACGCCCAGGCTGACGTCCTTGCATGAGCCAAGGACAAGGAGGGAACAGCATGCCCTCAGCAAAGCCCGATTCCCCCTCATGGCCGAACTACGATTGCTTGACCTTGGCCTGCTCCCACCGGTGGGAGCAGAAGCATTCCGGATGTTCATGGACGAAGATGTTCGAGGCGCCTTTCGGCCTCTTCACGATGGGCTGTTCCGTCTTGGCGCAAGTAGTCCTGGAAGGCCTTTCCGGCTTCCTCGACGCGCCCCAGGGTTTCCAGGCACACGGCGCGCATGAATCGGCTGTCATCGCCAACCCGTCCGCCCGATTCGGCGGCGCTGGCATATTCGCGCTCGGCTCGATTGAGATCGTGCAGGACCTCACGGAAGATGTTGCCTCGCATCAGGTGGAGCTCTCCCCTCCGCTGGCTCTTGGGATGGGCGGCCAAGAACTGCTCGATCTCGCCCATCGCCTCGGCGTGGCGGCCAAGACGAGGCAGAAGCTCGATGATGGAAAGATCCGCCTCGGTTCGCAGCGCACCCTTGGGAAAACGCGCGCGCTGATCCTTGAAGGCCGCAAGGGCGCGTTCGGGCGAGGCAAACGTGTCACGCAGCAACCGGGCCAGCTCGTACTGGGCGGTTTCGCCCGCGAGACCAGGCTGCACCGCTTGCTCTTCGTAACAAAGCAGCGCTTCCCTCGCGTTCTTGCCTGCCGCGAGTTGCCCGCATTCGCGGTCGTGCACGAAGCCGGGGGCGCGGGCAGCCGGTGTCGACGCTTCCCGGGTTTGGCCGCGAACCTCGGCCTGCCGCAGGCCCGAGGAGGCAACCGAATTCAAAGCCACGGCCCACGTGCCACCCGCGCCAACCGTCGCAAGAAGCTTGCTTCCGCGCGAAACGGAAACCCTTCCCTCGCTGACCACAAGCTCCAGGCGCGACCTTGTCTGCGACACCGTGAAAGAAGTTCCCATGACCGTGAATTTGTAGAGGCCGGCGACAACGGTGAAGGTCTGGCCGGGGGCGCGGGGAAGGACGTGAAGCTCGAGGTTGCCTCGAGCAAGCACGATCTCGGTCTTTCCGTCTTGCGCGCGACCGCTGGCCCTACCGTCGGTGGACAGGACGGCCGAGGCCTGCCCTAGCAAGTCGACTCTTCCCGCAGGCAGGACTGACGGCAGCTCCCCGAGACGGATCGAAGCCGTCCCGGGCGGTGCGAGCGAAGGCGTTGGCGCTGGCGGGATAGTCGGCAGCAAAGCTTCCGTGACACCAGCCCCGGCCGCGTGGGTGGGCTGCGCCGAAAGGGCAGCATCCCGGTGATACACGGCAAATGCCGTGGCCGCGCAGATGGCTGTGGCAGCCACACCGGTGGCTGCCAGCAAGAGACGTCTCGAGGAACGTGGACCGGCTTGGCCCATCCGGGCAACCACTCTCGTATGGACTGCCGCGATTCCGGGCGGATCGTCCGTGTCCTTCACATATTCGCGCACGACGTCCGCAAGTCTGCTGTCAAGCGTACGCAACGGGGCAGGCCACTTCGAGCTCTCCGTATTGTTCGGCATCATGACTTGCCTTCCTCCGCTGTTCCCGCGCGCAGGAAACTTTCGAATTCCTGTCGCGCATAGTGTAGTCGTCGGCGAATCGTCGCGGGAGGGCAATGCAGAATACGTGCAATCCCCTCACCCTCGATGCCTTCGAATTCATAGAGTACGAGAACGACCCTGTGCATGGGCTTCATTCGATCCAGCGCCTGATTGACCCGTCTGGTGATCATCGACACGCTCCATTCGGGTTCTTCCGCGGCTCCCATCGCCGTACTATCGCGTCGGAGAAGCCAATGGAGCGCCTCGTGCACGCGCCGACGTCGCCGGACACGGCTGGCCTGGCTCAAGCACAGCTTGTATAGCCAGGTCCGAAAATCTGCTCGTGGCTCGAAATGGGGCAGATAGCGAAAGACCTGTACGAAGACTTCCTGGCAGGCGTCTTCGAGGTCGTTCGGCGGGACCCCCATGCGCCTCAAGAAACGAGAGGCTATCGGGCAGTATTCCCGGCACAAATCGCGCCATGCCCGATCCTCGCCACCTACACAGCGAGCAATGAGTGGCCGCTGCGTTTCGCTGTCTGCCGTCCGGGTATTCACTTCTCCTCTCCTTGATGGAAGCCGCCTCAGAGGCGAATGTTCACGGCCATGCGACGAACTCCAGCTGCGCGAAGGCCATCCCGTGCCAAGCCACAGACGAAAACACCACCGCTCTTTGTCCGTCGACCTCTACGAAGAAGTCTACACTGCGCACGGCGTGAAAGCCTTCCAGCCCCGCGCTGAGCCGCCAACGCGCTGAAAGGCGTACGGCGACGGAGAGCGCCACACCCACTCCCAGTGTCTCGCGATCGCCGCTGTCGACCTGTGAGATACCATCGCTGTCGGCGTGATCGAAGTCGAGGAGGAGAGAAGGTCCGCCGGCGATCTCCACGCGATTGAATTCGAATACCGCCTGAGGAGCCGCTGTGAGATAGCGTCGGGTCATGTGGGCCGTACCAGAGCCCACGCTTTGGCTCTCGCCATCGGCCAGTACGCCGCTACTGAGGCGCAAGCACAGAAAGCGTCCCGCGCACCCGCGCGCTTCCAAGAGCAGGTTGATGCCGGTGTCCCAAGGGGTTCCGGAGGTTCGGATGGAAGGTCCCACGCCCAGAATCAGCGATGCCGGTCGCTCCTGCGCGACTGGCCTGCTGGGCTCCGGGGCAGGGGACCTCTGGGTGGGTGCCGGCAGGGGTTCACCGCGCGTCCACCCGAGTCGATGAAGCGAAAGCTCCACCACGGCCGCCATGGCGCTGGCGATGGCTTGACAATCTCGGGACGTCGCTGGGATCCGCCGCGACACCAGTTGCTGGCCGGTAGGAGCGAGGAACTCCATCACCAAACTCCTATCTCCTTCCTGCTCCGACACGGAGGGGTCGCGGTCGTAGGAAAGTACCCACCCGTCGGCCGACTCTTCCCCGCTTCCCAGGTAATGGTCCAGGGCGGCCTGTAGCTCCTGCGCTGAGGGGCACTCCACGATCTTCGATTCAAGTCGCACGCCGTTGTGGACCGGTGTGGGTGCGAGGCCTGGCTGGGCAATGACAAAGAGCGAAACGAGCGCAACGAGGGGCGGCATCAGTAGGATTCCGAAACCATTCTACATCAGGAGCCTCCGGCCCTTCGTCAGCAAGGAGCCATTGTTCGACCTTCTGCGCAGACCGGGCGCAGCCGCTTCAAGGCGAAACGCGGAGGGTAGCCCAACCGTGGGCGGGAACGTCGAACTGATACAGCGTCTGCGACAATGCGCTGCCCACCCCGACGGTCGTTTTCGTGGTCGCAGCGTTCTTGTTGTAGAGCTGTACGATGACGCTGCCGTCGGGGTTCTTGAAGGCAAACGCGTTGAGCGCATTCCAGTTGCTGTCGCTCACACCCTTGTAGGCGTCACCGCTGCCGGTGGTCCCGATGCGTGTGGCTCCTGGGGCAATGGTGGCGGAAAAGTGCCGGAAGACGTAGTAGGCGGCCGTCCGGGTCACGGTCTTGGCCGTACGGTCCACCACGATGGGAGCATTCTGCGGCCACCCGTCCAGACTCTTTCCCACGGTATCGAGTACCATGTTCCAGGCGTTGTACGAGTTTACGCCCGCGATAATCCAATCGCGGATGCCCTGCCAGCTTTCCTCGCCGTAGAGGTGATCGTTCTGCGCCTTGGTCGAGCTGTACCGGCTCTTGTCCCAGTAGGGGCTGTCGAAGCTATAGTTGCCGCACCGATGCTCGGTCTGCGCCACGGGCGCCTGCTTGGACAAGGTGGCTACTGCCGCATACGGGTTCCACTGCACGCCGAAGCCCTTGACGATCTTCATGGCTTCCGCGTCCTTTGCCGTATCCAGCGCGATGTTGGTGTCGTCCGGATCCTTCGACATGGTCCCGCACCAGATCTCCGTGGTGAGGTTCCGCTCGGCGAAGGTCGGCCCCATGTAGGTCTTGGCGTAGCTGGCGAAGAGCGAACCCGTCCATCCGTGCACCCTCCCGTAACCGGGCTCATTCTGGAAGTGAACTGCGTCGATCTTGATGCCCTCCTTGGCGTACTCCTCCACGAAGCGAGCGAAGTAGAGGGCATGGGCCTTGAGCGTCTGCGCGTCGGTCTTGATGTTGCTGTTGCTCAACATCCATGAGGGAAGCACCCATGGGCTCGCCCAGAAATGGATGTCGGGCTTGACCTTCAGCGCCTCCTTGATGAAGGGGATCAGCTTTTCTCTGTCGCGGGCGATGGAGAACTTGTCCATCGTGTAGTCGCCCGCCGTATCGTCGAGCGTGTACCAGCTCATGGAGTAGTCGCTGGCGCCGAGCGGGATCCGTCCAAAGACGAGGCCGGCTCCCTCCTTGGGATCGAACATGTACTTGAGCACGTTCGGGATCTCCGCGCTGACCACGGAGAGCGCATCCCATCCCATCTCGTTGAAGGTTCCACCGAAACCGTCCCACCGCTGGTAGGTGGTGCTCGTGTTCACGTTGACGTCGGCGGTCCCGCTGGTCACCTTCGTCACTTGCCCGGTTGTGTTCCAATAGGCGTTCTGGGCAGAGGTAATCAACTCGAGCGCAGCGGAGCTACCGCCGGTCGCCGCGCCTCCGGTTGCGCTGCCGCCGGCGGCTGTGCCACCGCTCGAAGCGCCGCCGCTGCCCACGGCCGTGCTGCCGCCGCTGCCCACGGCCGTGCTGCCACCGCTGGCAACCACCGAGCTGCCCCCGCTGCTCACGACAGAGCTGCCACCGCTGCCACCGGCTGAAACGCCACCGCTGGCAACCACCGAGCTGCCCCCGCTGCCACCGGCTGAAACGCCACCGCTGCCACCGGCTGAAACGCCACCGCTGGCGACCACCGAGCTACCGCCACTGCCCACCACCGAGCTACCGCCACTGCCACCTACCCCGTTGCCGCCGCTGCCACCGGCCGAATCGCCGCCGCTGCCGCCGGCCGCGTTGCCGCCCGAGCCACCGCTACCACCAGTGCCGCCCGCCAGCGCGCCCTCGATGCAGCCACTGATACTGGCGCAGTCTGCCGCGCTCAAGCATGCGTCGAGGGCCTTCTCGGCGTCGGACCGCGCAGCGCTGGACAGGGCCCCCAAAGACTGGGTGACCACATCTTTGCACTGGGCTGCGCTGATCCCCGAAAGGGAATTGCAATCGTCGGCCTTCTGGCAGACATCCCCGGCAATGCTCTTGCCGCTGTTGCCGCAGCCGGAGATTGCAAAGGCAAGCAGTCCGGCAGCAAACACAGTCCGTAGCATCTCTCGCATCGCAGATCCCTCCTGGTGGGTCCTCAGTATACAGTGCTCCGTGCCCCGGATCGCCTACACCTTCTGCCGCCGATTCCCGCGCTGCCTAACGACGAGGCCCGAGACAGAGAGCAAGCTTTCAGCTGCAAGGCAGCGTGATGGCTGTCCGAGGTGGCGTGCGCAACCCTTTGACTTCGAAGTAACAGTGGACCCGCCCGTCCCGCCACCGGCTCCACCGCTGCTGCACAAAGGCAGATCGGCAACGAAAGGTCTGTGTCCATCGGGAAGAGGCTCTTGTATCTACTCACCTGGATTCCCATTATCCAGAAGTTCCCAGAAGACGAGATTCTGATCTCTTTACGGCGGGTGTTTTTGTTGCGGGCGCTGATTTGTGCGTCCAACCCGCACGATACTCCAGGATCCGATCACAGACGGAGATGCGCAGATGACCTGGCTCGATATCACGGATGGGATGCGGCCAAGACTTCGTCGATGGAAGCCCTGGCCAGGTGCAGCTCCGCACGCGCAGACTTGGCCCTCATTCCGGTCTTGACCAGGCGCGGCCGAAGATGCTGACTAACCTTCTGCAATCATTATCCTAATTGTCGCCGCGTCGCGCGCATCTGCGAGTGATCGAGAGCCTTGGGCATTCGAATCCGTGTCGCTGCCCAAGGCTCAACGACTGCACTCGATTCCAGTCGGAGGCGGTGCAGAACGACCTTCCCGAACGAGCCCGTCTTCGTCCTGCCGAGCGCGGCCTTCGGCCACAACCAATACGGGGCGCCACCTCGAGGTCCGAGAGGACCCGCGGCTCAGGCGGGGAGGCTGATGTCGCCTATCTCCGGCTTCGGGCTGCCGTGTCCAGAGCTGTGGCAACATCTTCGCAATTGACGATGAATCTGCCGAGGAAGACTCGATGCGTTTCAAGATGTCTGTCAGTCGTGGGCGGGCGAGATCGAGGCTCACGTCGGAGAGCTCATGACGACTAGACGTGCCCCGAACAGCGGTCGCCTGGAAGAACAGCATGAAGAGGATCCGGGAGCTGGGGGACTGGAGGGGCGAGACGCTGGCCCGAGTTCGCCAGCTCATCCACGATGCGGACCCCGAGATCCAGGAGGAATGGAAATGGACGGGAAATGCCGTGTGGTCCCATGGCGGTGGCGTCTGTACGGGGGAGTCGTACAATCCAGTCGTGAAGCTCACCTTCTTCCGAGGCGCCTACCTGCCGGACCCCCAGAAGCTGTTCAATTCGAGTCTCGAGGGGAACACGCGCCGAGCCATCGATATTCGTGAACACGACAAGCTCAAAGAGACCGCCTTCTAGGAATTGATCCGCTCCGCGGCGGCCGCCAACTCCGCGGCTCGGGCCCAACGCGCACCCCTGAAAAGGCAGCGCGGACTAGTCTGCGTGCGGATCCCGGGAGCATGCGGCGCGTAGACGGTAAAGAGCGTGAAATGGTGGTGTGGCTCGCGACACGACGGACCACATCAGAAAGGGCAATTCCCTTGCAAAATCCACAGGACATGAGGAAGATCGGCTGCCATGAGTCAGTGCCCTGGAAGAGTATTCAATCCTATCGTCTTGGGGAGCGTGGCAGCACTACTTTCCCTACTGCTCACGGAAACTCAGGCCTTCGCCGCCACTCGTCAGAGTGAAGAAAAAGCCGCCCGAAGGGCGTGCCTGACCGGCGACTACAACAAGGGTGTCTCCATCCTCGCGGACTTGTTCGTTGATACCAAGGAGCCTCTCTACGTCTTCAACCAAGGCCGTTGCCTGGAACAGAACCTTCGCTACCGGGAAGCGATTGGGCGGTTCGAGGAGTACCTGCGCATGGGAGAGACCATGACGCTACCCCAGGCGGACCGGGCCGCCGCTGAAAAGCACATCGTGGACTGCAAGGCTCGGCTTCCCAAGGAACCCGAGAAGGCCCAGGTCATTCCGCCCCAGCCGTCTGTCCAGCCTCCCCCCACGGCCGCCTCTCCAACTGGGACTACGCCCGAATCGACCGTGCAAACGGTCGAGCAACCCAACGCGCAGCGCAAACGTCGGGGTCTACTGACCGCTGGAATCATAACAGGCGCCGTGGGCGTTGCAGCCGTGGTCAGTGGCGTCGTTCTGAATCTGAAGGCCAACAGCTTGGTCAACGACATGGAAACCAAGCTTGGTAGCTACTCCAGCAGAAACGTAAATGACCAGAAGACCTACCATACCCTCGCCTGGGTTGGTTACGGCGTCGGTGCCACCTGCGTGCTCGCCGGAGCAGTTTTAATCGGTTTGGGCGCCAAATCCGGCACGGTATCGTCGACCACCGTCGCTCTCGTTCCAACAGTTGGCCCGGGTCGGGTGGGTGCAACGTTGGCAGGAGGCTTCTAATGAACAAGCCTGCCTTCCGAAGCCTGCTCCATCGAGGCATTCCTCTGTGTGTCGCCGCTCTGCTCTACCTGAACGGCGGGGCCTGCTTTCGCAGTCTCGACCCGTCGAAGGTCCCGTGTGACAGCAAGACGATCTGCCCGGACGGATATGTCTGCTCCATCGACCAAGAGGGCTTCGGTCACTGTATCCATGGCACCATGCCGATCGACGGTAGTTCTGCCGACTTTCGCTTGTCGGACGGGCCAGATGGCAAGGCCGGCCTGGACGGAATCCAATCGAGCGGCGGCGCGGGAGGTACTGCTATCGACGGACTCATGGGGGGGACGGGCGGCTCCAGCATCGGCGTCGATGGTGCCATGCTCGGCATGGGTGGGGCCGGCGGAATCGTTTCACCGGATGCCCCCATCGGTACCGGGGCCGTGGCGTCGATGGGAGGCATGACTTCCTCCAGTACGGGCGGCACAGTGTCGATGGGAGGCACGACTTCCTCGATAGATGCGCCCATTCTGAATGATGGTCCCGACGCCCCTACAAGCCTGCCGAACGGTTCCGCCTGCACGATCGATGGGGAATGTGCCAACGGCCATTGTATTGACGGTCTCTGTTGCGACATGGCCTGCAGCGGCTGCAATGCTTGCTCCAACGCCCAGACGAGCAAGGCCGATGGCACTTGCGCCCCGGTTGCAAGCGGTAAAGATCCTCACAACGCGTGTGCAGACGAGACGGTAACCAACCAATGTGGCAACGACGGCACCTGCGATGGCCTCGGAGCCTGTCGCAAGGTAAGTTCGAGCCACGTATGCACCGAGGGCTCGTGCAGCAGCGATGGCAAGACCTACACGCCAGGTACGACGTGCGACGGTCTGGGCGCCTGCACAGTCGCCACCCCACAGTCCTGCGTACCCTTCCAATGCGCAACGACAGGCTGCCTCAAGACATGCACCACACAAGCCGACTGTGGTGCCGGAAACTATTGCAACACCACCACCGGTACTTGCGCCGCCACCAAGCCAAACGGAACGGCTGCCACACAAACTTATGAGTGCACTTCAGGCATCGTTGCCGATGGTGTTTGCTGCGACAAGACATGCACCGGCTGCTCGGCGTGCACGAGCGCCCTGAATGGACAGGCTTCCACGACGACCGGGCAGTGCCTGCCGGTGATCGCGAACATGGCGGCACCTCACAGCGCCTGTGCGGCCAGCCCGCCGTGCGGCCTCGATGGCACCTGTGATGGAAGCGGTGCTTGTCACTATCCGGCCGTCAACACCTCCTGCAGCAATCCGTCATGCTCCGGGAGTACTCTCACGACCAGCGCGTGCAACAACGCTCATGCCTGCGTTCCAGCGAGCAATCCATGCCCGGGATCGGTGGTGTGCTCTTCGGCTTCAGCCTGTAAGTCAGCCACCTGCTCGCTCGATTCCGATTGCATCACGGGCTACTACTGCGCGTCGGGCGCTTGTACCCCAAAGAAGACGTCAGGAACATGCTCGAGCCCGAACCAGTGCAGCACGGGATACTGCATCGATGGCTACTGTTGCGACCAAGGCTGTACTGGACAGTGCCAGTCATGCAGCCAGACGCCCGGCACCTGCAAATCGGTCACAACGCCCCGTTCTCCTTGCGGCGGCAGCGGAACCTGCGCGACCATGAAATGTGACGGCACGCAACCAAACTGCGTCTACCCAGGAACTGAGGTTGCTTGCCCCTCCACGTGTTCTACCGACTTGACATCACGGCTCACCTCGACGTGCAATGGCTCGGGCTCTTGCGGGCCAACGCAATCCAATTCCTGCGGATCGTCGTCATATTGCACCAGCGGCCAGTGCGCTTCGAAGCTGGCAGACAATACTGCCGGTTGCCCGGGGAATGTGGCCTGCGTTCACAGTAACTGTTCCAGCTCCCCAGTTGGCGACACCATGTGCTGTGCACAGAACTGGACTAACTGTGGTAGTGGTTGTTACGACCTATCGAGCGACGCTCAGCACTGCAACGGATGCAGCACAAATTGTGGCCCCAATAAGATATGCAGCAGCTCCAATTGTCAGTGCACGGGTTCTCAGCTTTTCTGCGGCACTTGCGGCAGCTGGAACTTCGAATCGAATACCGTGGAGGGGTGGAGGTTCGACCCATGGGGCTACAGTAATGGAGTATCCAATCTTCGCGCGACCACTTCGCGATTCCACGAGGGCTCGCACTCCCTGGCCTTCACTATGACCAACAGCACCTCGGCTTACGTCGTTGTACCATTGTGTTCTGGCAATATTTCAACCTCCGTGGTGTCCCTCTCTGTTTGGACATATCTAGAAAGCGCGACTGCCTACCCGTCAAGAGGCTACGACTTGGCCTACTTCATGACTGCCGCCGGCGGTGATGCGTCCGGCACATCGTTCCAATCAGTCACCGGCAGCTGGTATCACGCGACCCGGACTATCAACAGCGAACAAGATGCCTACTTCGCGATCCGGCTTTCCCCTAGTTCGCCTTGGTCGGGGACTGTGTACATCGATCTGGTCGAGCTCTCGCCCGGGTAGTCGTTCACTGGATGGAAATTGCCCACGAGGCCGGCTCTTGGCCGAACAGAGCAGTCTGACCGCCCGTATCGAGTGAGGCGTCCGCTCAATGCTGACCGCTTCGCCCGCCGTCACGTCTGCCTGCGAGCGACTTGCGCAGGAAGATCCCGCCGAAGGGAAACGGTCTACGCAACCGCACCCATCGAAGGAGAACGCTTGAGACGCTGCTTCACCGACGGGTGATTCGAGAATTGGTTGGCCAAGGCGCGCCTCGACCTCATCCTGCCATACCACTGGTAAACCACCGTCACGCGTTGAGGGCGGCGGCACCACGAACCCCTCAACGCGGTTGCTTTGAAGGATCGTCTCCCGATCAAGGAACGGACCGCCAAGAACTGCTGTTAGAACCTGACCTGGGCTTGGAGCTTGATCACGTCCTCGTCAGGCTTCTGTCCGGAATACCCATACGCTTGGACGACATTGGTTCCGGCCACCAGCGGAGTGTTCCATGGCCAGGTTCCGGCAAGCACCATCTTGTTGCCGTACACGTAGTGAGAGTACTGAAGGTAGATGCACTCGCCCGAGAGATAGTGCGAGAATAGCGACAATCGTCCTGTGAGGGCGGCGAAGACGTATCCTCCTTTCTCCTGGTTGTAGTTGACCTGGTCTCCACGAAGCATGAGCGAGAGCCAGCTCTTCGGTAAGATTACGAAGTCGGCGCCATATTTCACCTGCGTAATCTCATTCTGATTGATCAGTGAGCTTGCGCCGGCCTGTGCGGCTGGCAGATCGAGCTTCACTTTGGTTGCCAGTCCGAACAAGCTCAGCTTCATCTCGGGCAGCGTGCTGCTGGGAAGAACGTCCGAGAGGCCGATCACGTAGAGAAATCCGACGTTTATCATCGAGCCGCTGCCGGTGCTGTCCCTTGGTGAGCCGGTCCAAGCAAGGTAGTTTTCGGCAATGCCGAAGCCATTTTGCGAGTGCATGACCTCGATGCCGCCGGCGCCAGCGAGGGCCCAACCGTTCTTGACGCTGATATAGGACGGCGAGAGCCACAACCGACCCGCATGGGGAATATTCAGATTGAGCTCAGCGCCGGCAACCGACAGATGGGCCTTTGAGGCATCGGTATAGGACTTGCCGTCGGTAGCCGAGGCATCGGCGGTGAGATTCGGGTCGCGGGTGAACTCGTAGCTGTAGTGAAGTCCCAGGTCGAGCAGCTTTCCATAGCTGAGTTGAAGGTGTCCATAGGCCATCAAGTCCACACCGGTCTTACCCGCGTACAAAGGGTTGGTTTGCAGCGTGAAGTTGTATGCACCGTCACGATTGGTACCAAACCCCTGGAAGACCTTCACCAGGAGATCGTCTGACAGAGGAAGCGCCAAGGTCGCCTGCTCGCCAAGCATGCGGAAACGCCCGAGAGTGAATGTGTCATACTTCTCGACGTAGCCGAACTGTGGCCAGAAGGCCCCCATCGTCAACGCAGCGTTCGGCTTGATACCGCCAACTTCGAAGTCGCTATCGAGCGTGACATAGGCCATGCCCGGCCACCAAGAAGCATCGGGGTTACGGTAGCCCGCCGATCCGTACCAGTAGCCTAGCCACCCGATCACGGCATCGACGTGCTTCTTCTTCTCGTGGATGAAGAGCTCGGCCCAGTCCTGTTCCTGCAACCCCGTGTAGGCGAAGCTGTAGTAGCTCCAGTCCATCACCCTGTTGGGCCCATACGACAGTTGCAGGTGGGGGGGACCGTCAGGAAGCCTCGTGTTGGGGTCGTTGGGATCGAGTCGGTTCATTTCGTCGGGATTCGGGCGCGAGCTGATGCCCAGCGCCATTGGCGCCCGGAAGTACCCGTGGATCTCGGTCTTCCAGCCCTCGGCCGGGGCATCGACCTTGGCTTCGACAATCTCTTCGGAACTCGAGTCAGCCTTGGCTCCGACACTCGCTTCGGCCTTGGCTTCGGTCCTCCCATCGCTAGCTTGCGCAGGACTTGGAGACGCAGGGGGCGTTGCGGGACTCGCCTCTCGATCTGCCCCCGGAGAATCATCCGGGGCCTGGTCAGAGGTCGGAGAGTCCGTGTCCTCTTGAGCCACAGCCGCAGCCGTGAGCGATGCCGCCGACACCGCAACCACCGAGAGCGCTAGTAGTCTTCGTAGCATGTTTCCTTTCCGCCGTCGCAACAGACGCTGCGGCCAGAATCTACATCCAGTTGGACCCGGGGAACAAGACCATAGGTACGGATGAATTTGCAGCCGCCGCGTGCCATCCTACCCGATGGCAATTTTGTCTTGATCTGCGTTCCTGGTCGTGCCCGGCCCGAGGGAACGAATCGCTTGCAATCTCCAAGATCTACGGTGTTGCGTACTTCGCGGCCACGATCGCGGCGTGGAGAAGGTTCGCCGTCTGCTTGTTGATGGCGGGGCCGGTTGCGGTGGCGCCCTCGTAGAAACGTCCGCCGCCGCTACTGCTGTTGTCGCCGCCAGTTCCAAGTATGAGTGAACCCTGCTTGGCCATGGGGACATAGCCTGGCTTCTCGGGTCGAATACCATCGTACATGGTCGTCAACTTCCCAAAGGTCCCATCCGCCCCGGTCGCATCGGCCCCGTAAAGCATGAAGCGACCCTTGTTGCAGTTCTTTTCCTGGGTGTCACCCACGACGATGGCCGTGACGAAGTCAAAAGTGAGTGGCTTGTTGGTCGAAATGAGCTTGTTCTGTCCGTTCTCCCACCCTGCGTAGACGCCATTTTCCAGATCGGCCATGACCCACGGGCCCGGCTTTCCGCCATAGCCGGTACCCCAGACAACGCCGGCGCCAAAGTAGACCGCTTCCATGGTTCCGTTGCCGTCGTCATTGCTGCTGGTTTCGGCGTTGCCGTAGTCAAAGCAGCAGCCATCCACCAAGTCGGCCTGGCCGGTGATCATGTACATGCTCTGTGGCTCATCACCCACGGCCATCCCTTTCAACGGATTCTTGATGTTGCACCCATTGCAACCGGCCCGGTACCCCATCCCAGGCTTGATGAGAACGCCGTAGGCGTTGTGGCCATTGACACTAACCGGCAAGGCCATTGCCTTTGCAGGGAAGTCGGGAGTGGGCTTCTGACCGCCCTTGGGAGAAGGCTCGAGATCACTGCCATTTCCCGACTGGTCATAGATCTTCGTGATGACGCAGGTTTCCTCGCCGCAGAAGCTTTCATGCGTAGCGACATCTGCATAGCCATCGACGGCCGTGATGTCCTGGGTCTCTCCCGTGCAGGAGCTGGGGCCAGCTTGCGAGCCGCCCTTGCAGAGCTGATACAGGGGACCACTGTACCCGGAAACAATCACCCGAACCGTGCTGTGTGCGGTGACACAAGTCGTGCCCCCCTGGCTGAACACGTCGCAAGGCAGCGGGATGCCGTCAAAGGGAGGGACCGTATCGTCGTTGTCTATAGGCGTAGGCGTCAGACACTCACCGCCCCCATCGTTCCCCTCTGAAGAGTACGACGCGCATGCGACAAGAAAGGCGCCAAGGAACAGCGCGGCAAGGGATGTCAACAAATTTGGATAACCTAACTTGATCATCGCGGAGTCTCCGGTTGTTCGGGTGGATCGACCCAGTATCTTTGAGCCATTGATGAGGATAGCTTATGTTCTCCAACTGGTTCTGTCGGGTCAAGGCACATTGTTCATCATCTGGTACGCGAACGCCTGAATTACCTCTCTTCGCACGTTTAGCCCACCGAGTCGAGAGAGTCGGTCAGGGCTCGCCAACAGATCATCCGCTGACCTGTTCACCGTCGGTAGATTGCCGGACGATGCAGGTCCGCATGCGACTGACGCGACGTTCACCCAAATTAGCATCTGCCGTGAGCAATTCTGCCACCGGGTCAGAAACCTGGGCATCGAGGAAATGCGGAAGGCACCGCAGTCGCCCCGGCAGAATCCGTTCGCAACGCCTTGACGGCTCGGTACGGCGTCTCGGCCAAACCGGGCAAGGCGCCTGGGCACGACATCTTCGACAAGGCGGTCAGCCACCATCGACGATCCTCCAGGTCGATCCGAGCTTGCGCCAGAATCTTGCCTCGGGTCGGTTGAAGGCGCCTATTCTTTCTAGCCGATGCGAAGACGGCCTTTGAGAGAACATGGGCTCACACCCGCGCACTCGGAAACGGCTGATGTTGCTCGACGGGAGAGTTCGTGAAGGCCGAGGACAAGGCTTGTGCCCAGACCTTGCCTCCCGTTCCGGCCGCGCCGCCGGGGAAGGTTTGGGCCGCAAAGGGTCTTCTTGTCGTGGCGGTATGCGCGGCGTACGCCAACAGTTTCCGGGGCCCATTCATCTTCGACGATGGGCCTTCGATTGTCGATAACCAGTCGATCCGCGACCTCGGATCTCCGAGCGTCCTGGCAGCACCGCCGACTGCGATCACGACCACCGGTCGGCCTGTCGTAAATCTCTCTCTGGCCATCAATTACGCCATCGGCGGATTGGCTGTCGAGGGCTACCACGTCGTCAATCTGGCTCTCCATGTCCTGGCGGCAATCGTGCTCTTTGCTTTGGTGCGAAGGACTTTGCTCCTGCCGATGTTGTCCGCGCAGTTCGGGGCGGCCGCGACAGGGCTCGCCCTGGCCGTGGCCCTGCTGTGGGCCATTCACCCGCTGCAGACCGAGTCGGTTACGTACATCGTCCAGCGAGCTGAGATCCTCGTCGGAGTGTTCTATCTGCTGACGCTCTACTGCTTCCTGCGCGGTGCCACGGCGAAACGCGGCAGTGCATGGTACGCCGCCACGGTGGCAACCTGCGCTCTGGGAATGGCCAGCAAGGAGGTCATGGTCTCGGCGCCGCTGGTAGTTGCGCTCTTCGACCGAACCTTCGTTGCGGGTTCCTTCAGGGAGAGCCTGCTACGACGCTGGGGCCTGTGGCTGGCCCTAGCAGCCACAGGGCTGCTCCTGGCCATCCTTTATCAGATGTCCCACAATCGCGGCGGATCGGCTGGATTCGGCCTGGGCATGACTGCTTGGGCATACGCCCGAACCCAGTTCGGTTGCATCATCCACTACCTTCGATTGGCCCTCTGGCCGAGCCCGCTCGTGCTGGACTACGGATGCCCCATCGCTCGCGATGCGGCCGAGATCGTGCCCTTTGCCATCGGGGTGTTCGTGCTGATAGCGGCGACGGCGGCTGGTCTGGTGTTGCGGCCGAAATGGGGATTCGTGGGAGCGTGGTTCTTTGCGATCCTGGCGCCCAGCTCGAGCATTGTCCCGCTGCCGGGCCAGACAGAGGCCGAACACCGGATGTATCTGCCCTTGGCCGCGGTGGTGGTCCTGGTCGTCCTCGCGGTTCACCGAGTGATGGGGCGGTTGGGGCAGCGATCCAAGTGGGCGGCGGCGGGGCTCGTACTCGCCGTGGCCGCGGTCCTCGGCTGGTGGACCCACCAGAGAAACAAGGACTACCAGTCCGAGCTGGCCATTTGGGACGACACCGTCCGAAAATGCCCCCTGAATGACCGCGCCTATCTGACCCGAGGTGGCGTCTACTGGACGAATGGCCAGATCGAGGCAGCCCTCAAGGACTACGACCGCTGTATCGCCCTGAATCCGCGCAACGCAAAGGCCCACGTCGGCCGGGGCGATGTCTACGTCGACCAGGGCCGATACGATGAGGCGTTGAGGGACTACGACAACGCAATCAAGCTGAAACCGGACCTCGCGGATGCCTACAACGGCCGCGGTGAAGTCCTCGGCCACAAGGGCGAGGTCGCTGCGGCAATCAAGCAATTCAACAAGGCTGTCGAGCTGGACCCGCAGCTCGTGCAGGCCCACTACAACCTCGCCAACGCTTACGAGACCATGGGCGCCTTCGCCGCTGCCATCGAGAGCTATGACCGGGTCATCAGATTGCGGGCCGACTATGCCAACGCCTACAACAGCCGCGGCCGCATCTACGACAACGAGGGCCAGGTCGACGCGGCCATCAGGGACTATGGCAGAGCTATCGGACTCCGACCCGAATTTGCCGAAGCCTATAGCAACCGTTGCAGTGCCTACGATGTCGAGGGCCAGGTCGACGCGGCCATCAAAGACTGTGACAGGGCCATCGAGATCCGGCCCGATTTCGCCGAAGCTTACACCAACCGCGGCAATGCCTACCAAAGCAAAGGCCAGTACGAGGCGGCCATCAAGGACTACGACAAGGCGGTCGAGCTGAAACCAAACCTCACGGCAGCCTACCAGAACCGCGCCATGGCCCATTCCCGGATCAAAGCCTACGACAAGGCTTGGATGGATGTGGGGATGATCCGACAGCTGGGTGGGGAACCAAGCCCGAGCTTCGTCGAGGAGCTGACCAAGCAGTCTGGCCGGTCAAAATAGGAGCGGGCTGCCGCGACATCCTGCGGAACGACCAGGACATGCAGGGATGTGATCTTCCGCGACAGCACTGCCGGAGTCATCTCGACGGTCTGGGTACGTGCCATGTCCACGGACTTCATGGCTCCCCACGTCGAGCCGTGGTCGAGCGGGTGAAGGTCAGCCCACGTTCTCTCAGGCGCCTTTCGCCACCAGGACAACGTTCACGCTAGGCCACAATAAGAAGGGCGAGAGTGGTTCGACCACCCTCGCCCCTTTTCTTGGTGTGGCTTTGGACTACTGCGCTGGCCCGTAACCCACAGCCTTGATGTTCTGCATGACCGAGGCCTCAATGGCGTCGGTCGGGAACCCCGCGACCATGGCACCTTCATAGAAGGTTCCGAACGAGTTGTTGCTGTTGTCGCCGCCAACGCCCAGCACGATCCCTCCCTTGTGACCCACGGTCACGCCCTGAGGTATGCCACCGGTATAGGCGTTGGTCAGGGCGCTAGCCGTCGCCACGTTGGCGACATGGAGGCCGTAGGTGCTCGAATTGACCCTGAGGAAGCCGAGAGCGAATTGTGCCCCGGACATCGTCGGGTTGGCCGTGTTTGTCGGATAGGGACCAGCCAATGCGCCCCATCCGGGGTCGCCACTCTTCGAACCGCCAGCCCAAACGCCACCCTCGAAGTCAACTCCGTAACCGAACCACTGGCTGTCTCCGCTGTTACCCCACCACGTGTGCCCAAGGCACAAGGTGTCCATGAAGGCCCATTCCGTGGCCGGATTGTAGGTGACGTTGCCGAAGTCCCAACAGCACGCGGTAGCCTTGCGCGTGCCATCCGCAAGCTCGTAGGTACCCTGAGGATTGGAACCTGTAGGCATGTTCTTGCCCGCACCGGTACTTCGATACCCCTCGACCTTGTTCATGTAGAGCGAGTAGACCGTGTGCCCGCCGGCCTTCACCTTGCCCTTGGTCGCGATCGACTCGTAATCGTCCAGAGCACCCGTCGCTCCGCCCGCGGTGTTGCCCTTCTGCCCGCGCTTGAGATGATTGCCGTTTCCTGAGTGATCGTACAAGACCGAGACAGTGCAGTATCCGCTACCACAGGCGGTGTCGACTGTGGTGCTGTCAACAAAACCATCCGCGCCCGGCATGATGTCCTTGGTCGTGCCGCCGGACATCGTATTGTTGTTGCTTGAGCTTCCTGCCCTGACCTGGAACAAGGGGCCTGTGTAGGATTTAGAGAGCGCCCGAACCATACTGTAGGCGGCAGCGCAAGGCATCCCGGCGGCCTGGTAGATGTCACAGGGGCCTTCGCTGCCCGTGCCGCCACCCGTCGTCCCACCCGTGCCGCCACCCGTCGTCCCACCCGTGCCGCCACCCGTCGTCCCACCCGTGCCGCCGCCCG
>Ga0210133_1000169_pt1 | contig 26392 bp, 22 predicted proteins | sample Joice_ThreeSqC_D_2_FD_184874 | JGI IMG/M metagenome (GOLD analysis project Ga0210133, IMG submission 184874) | Wetland microbial communities from San Francisco Bay, California, USA, that impact long-term carbon sequestration - Joice_ThreeSqC_D1... | ecosystem: Environmental > Aquatic > Marine >...
CCGCCGCTGGCGCTTGACCCACCGCTGCCCGTGTTACCCCCCGATTGACTGCCACCGCTACCCGTCATGCCGCCGCTTCCGGAGGAACCGCCGCTTGCCGAGCTGCCACCCGAGCCCGGGTTGCCCCCGCCGCCGGCACTCCCGCCATTACCCGCGCTTCCGCCCGAGCCGCTGCCGCCACTGCCGACGCCTCCATCGCGGAAAATCGTGCCGCCGCTGCCTACCCCGCCACCGGTTGCGCCACCGCTGGAACCGCCGCTGCTGCTGGCCCCGCCCGATCCCGAGCCTCCTCCCGTGGACGAATTCCCGCCCGTGCCTTGGATCCCGCCCGAACCAGTAGCCCCGCCCATGCCACTCGCGCCGCCGGCCGCGCCCCCACCTGTCGCCCCGCCCGTTCCACCGCCGCTCGCCCCACCGGTCGCGCCGCCCGCGCCGCCGCTTCCACCCGATCCGGCACTGGTGGTGATGCCACAGGCTCCCGTGGGCTTGTCGAGGCCGAGGAAGCTGATGACGTAGCCAAACAGACCTTGGCCAGTCAAGTCATGCCTTTGGCCTGCCTTGACGTTGGTCTCCAACCACACGTTCCCGGAGGCGTCCTTGTACACGGTCCGAGCCCACCCACTGGGGGCGCTGCTGTCCGAGGCGCCGCTGCTCAGGTTCGAGAGATTCTGGAACTGCGCCGCCACGGCGGGCAGCCAGCCGTTGAAGTTGTATTCGTCGGCACCGCCGACCCATTGCTGGGAGCACGGGTATTTGCCGCTCCAGGAAAAGGCCTTGCGCGCGATGTCGCCCCAATATTTGCCGTCGGTGCTGGGCGGACTGGAACCGCATTTGGTACAGCTCGTGTCTCCGACGGGCCAGCCTCCGGCAGGAAAGCCGGGCATCGCCGATCCGCCGGCGAACACGTCTGGGTAAACGGCGATGAGAGTATTGGTCATGCACCCGCCCGAGGAGAATCCTGCCGCGAAGACCCTGCTCTTGTCGGCGTTCTTGTTGGTGATCAGATAGTCCACCATCTTGACGATGGCCGCCTTGTCGCCATCGCGGCTGGCACTTGATTCGAAGCAGTTCTTACCCGCGTTCGGCGCGATGATGTAAAAGCCATTCTTGTCGGCGTAGGAGTCGAACCAGCCGTGGGCGTTCCCCGAATTTCCGCTGCAATAGTGGATGGCGACGAGGACCGCCGGCGATGCTGCCACCGTGCTAGGGGTGTACAGATCCCCCTGAAGAGTGGCCCCGAAGCCGCTGAAGTTGTTCTGCCAGGCCGCGAGTGCGGGCGAGGCCGCGAGCAGGGAAAGGACGCTCGCCAGGAGAGCAACAACCTGATTACGAGATCGAGGCATCGCGTATTTCTTGCGAGGTTTACGGCGACAGCGTCAAGGTTCCGGCGTCGAGCGCAACCTCGTAGTAGCCATGGTCGTCCCAGCTCAGGGTCGTTCCGCCCTGCTTGAGGGTTCCACCGTCGGTCTTCACGCGCAGATACTTGCCGGGCGGGAAGGGGTTGTTGAAGTCGGAGGTCTTCCATGTCCAGGTCTTGTCGCTTCCCGAGGTCGTCGGGGTCAGCTTGCCGAATCGATATCCGGCAATCCAGTAGGAGGCGACGTTCTCCACGGTGTCGATCCAGATGGTCCCCTGGTTCTTGGCCCAGCTCACCGTGGAGGTGAACTCGCCGATGGCCACGGGCTGATAAGCACCGTCGCTGCCGCCGCTGAATCCGTGGACCAGGAAAGTATTCCACTTCCCGCCAGACGTACCCGACGTGATGCTGTTTTCCATGGTCGATGCCGAGGCGCCGGTCGCCGGGATGATGCAAGGAAGCTGAAACTGTTTGTTGGCGGGATCGTCGGTCGGCGCGATCCCTCCACTGTTGCCGGCGGTGCGATTGGTGAGGAATTCCTTCATGCCACCGACCACGCCGACGTACGAACTGTCGCCGTTCGGCGCGGCCACGTCGTACGAGGTCACCCCGAACTTGGACTTGAGGAAATCCTCCGCCGCCTGAATATCGGTGGTGGTCGCGGCCGAGTTGTGGCTCTTGGTGTGATTGCCTAGCTCGTGGCCGTCTTTGACTGCCGTGGCCCAGATCGCGTTGCTGGCATCCGTCTTTCCGGTCTGCATGTAGAAGGTGTAGCGAACGTTGTTGCCCTTGTCGTTCTGCGCTTGCAGGGCGCTGTAGTTCGAGATCTGGGATGAATTGGAGTCGTCGAAGGTGAAGGAAATAGCGCTCTTGAAGCCCGCCCATGGCAGTACGGTGACCGTGCTCGCGCTTCCGGAAGGCTTGGCCTGGCCGCTCGCACCAGCAGCTGGATAGCCGGACGCTCCCAGCGGGCTGCTGCTTCCGCCGCCGGCGCCCGTCGCACCACCGGTTCCCGTCGCGCCACCCCTGCCGGACGCGCCGCCATTGGCCGTGGTGCCGCCAGCGCCGGTCATACCGCCGGTTGCCATGGCGCCGCCACTGCTGGTGGAGCCTCCTCGGGAAGTCGTTCCGCCGGTCGCCGAGGTTCCACCCGAGCCATTGCGCCCCGTCGCCGAGCTACCTCCGGTACCCGTCGCCCCGCCGCTCGCCGTGCCACCCGTGCCTGTGGTTCCACCGGTTGCCGAGCTTCCGCCCGAGCCACTCCCGCCAGCGCTCATCGTTCCCCCCGAGGCCGAACTGCCGCCCGAACCGGTCGTGCCGCCTGAGCTCGTGCGTCCGCCGCTGCCGGTGCTGCCTCCCGAGCCACCACCACTGCCCGAACTGCCACCACTTTGCGATGGATCCGATGATCCCCCTTCCGTGCAGCCCGCGAGGGCCAGGAAGGTGATGATGCTAGCTGAGAGTACCTTCGACTTCATTGTGCTCGCTCCTGGGGGATAGTGTCCACGACGGCGAAAAGCGGTTCTTCGCGCGCCCGCCGGCGGGGTCGCGTATGGGGCATTCATCAGCCTGCTGGCCTGATTTCCCGGGCTTAGCCCGACACAGCAGGATGTCCGAGCGGAGACGCATCGACCGGTACGTTATACCCCAGAAAAGGCTCCCAAGCCGGGCTGCACCGAAGGTGTGCTCCTTCCGGCGCGGTCGAGTTGCTGCAAGTGCTCGGCGGTCCGTTCACCATCCACGACCGGACGCGTTGCTCAAACGCTCGGTCGAGTTGGCATCCCACCCCGAAAGATTAGCGCGGCTCCAGCCCGCACGACTTGCCCGGGGATGGACGCTGACGGGTACCCGCTACGGCAAGAACTGCACGCTCGAGATGGTCACGTTGATCGGGCAGGACGAACCGGTGAACTGCCACTGTACGCCGACCACTTGATTGGCGTTGGCGGTCGACCAGCCGGAGAAGCCAGACAAGGCACTCGTCACCGCCGTCGCCCCGAAGGTCGACGATAGGCTCACGATCGCGCCCTTCGCGGGGAAGCCGAAGCACGTGCCGCCATCGGCCTTGCAACCGCCGGCCGGGACCTGTTCCATGGGACGCTTGTCGAAGGTCTGGAGCTGAAATTCCACCGCGCATGACGAGGCTGTCGCGTTGGCGATGGTGAATCGGACCTGGGTGAAAGAAGCAACCGTCGCGCACTCCAGGAACGTCAGCCCTCCCCCGGCCCATGTCCCCACCGTTCCTGTCAGGTGCAAACCAGCAGTCGTAGCAGTGCCGGTCATGGTCGTGCTCGCGTTGGCGGTGTCGGTGTAACCGAAGATGGTCCCGTTGAGGTTGCTCGCCGACCCCCACACCTTCGTGGTGGCGTTCCAGTCGGAGAAGTTGGTCACCAGGCCGTTCGTGCCACTGTTTGCCGGCACGATCGCGGCCGCGCAATTGAGCACCGCCGAGCTGCCACCCGTGCCAACCGCGCCACCCGTCCCCGCGCCGCCAGTGCCAACCCTGCCGCCCGAGCCAGCACCGCCCGTGCCCGCGCCGCCAGTCCCAACCACGCCTCCCGTACCCGCGCCGCCAGTCCCGACCTTGCCACCGGTGCCCACGAGACCACCGGCGTCCGCAAGGGCGTCGGCACTCGTTCCTCCGTTGCCCGAAATCGAACCACCCGAGCCAAGGGCAACATCCGCCGTCGTGCCACCGGCCCCGCCACCGCCGTTTGGGCCATCCAGTCCCGGTCCTCCGCCGGCGCCCGCGAGGCCTCCCGTGCCCAAGGGAGCGTCAGGCTCGATGTTGGCATCGGGAGACCCCGTGGCTCCGCCGAGCCCCATGTCCCCGCCGACACCGGAAAATCCACCAGCTCCGACGGCGCTGCTGCCCCCAACACCAATTACGCCACCCGTGCCAGGGGCGCTAACGCTTCCCCCGCTGGCACCGCGCGCGTATTCCTGAACCGACTCGGGAGGGGTAAGGTCCACGCAAGCAACCCCCAGCGAGAGCGCGCCGGCCACGAGGAGCGCGCGGCTCAACGTGAGAAAACCCGAGCGCGTGCGGGGGCGAGGATTCTCGCCATCGATCCGTCCGAGGTCGCGACGAGGATCCAATAAGCCTGGCTTTGTCGACTCGAGCTTGCGCAATACCACCGCACCGGCCTTCAGTTGAATAGGGATAGGAACACCATTCACTATGCCACAACGGCGCCAACGACGTGACGAATTCCCGTGGGAATGCGCATACATAGAGTCACATGTAGCCTTCCATCCGACACTTGGAGATTGCGCCATCGGGCAACTAATTCCCGGTAGGTGATGTTTGGATCTTCGCGCCAACGCGGCCAGCCGATCGGGGATGCTTCCTGCAAACGTGCTCAAGACCCGGAACCGCCTTGCTGTCGAAACACACGTGTTCATCGGCCCCGTTGTTCGCGGCCTTGGTGAATCCGGACTGACCCACTCGTGGTTCGCGTGGGCGACGGCGAGACGGGATCGCGGCCAGCCGCCATGCTATGGTGCGAACCCTGAACATGGAGCTTCTGTGACCCGAAAATCCTACGCTTCACGCAAGGCCTTGCTCGGCCTCGCGCTCGCCTTTGTTCCTGCCGCTGCGCAGGCGCAGGGCATGCCTCCCGGACATGGTGCCGCGGCCAGTGCGCCGCTCTTCGTGCAGGATCTTCCGGTCGGCACCGTCTCGGTTCGCCTCGCACGGCCCTCGATGACCGAAGCCATCGTCGGCACGGATGTCGTCGGCTCCTGGACCACCACCGACGGCAAGCAGGGAAGCGTCACGGCGCAAACCGGCGACGACGGGCGTGCCATCTTTTCCAACGTGCCGGTGGGCGCCACCTTCGCCGCGAAGGCATCCGTCGATGGCGAGCGCCTCGCCACGCCAGAGTTCCCGGTTCCTGGCGAAGGAGGCACGCGCCTGCTCATGATCGTCGGCGGTCAAGCCGCCGAGGCCCTCGCCGAGATGACCGGTCAGACCGGCCATGGCGCCTCCGCCGCGCCCCAACCACTGGGCCTAAGCTCGGGCAAAGTCCAGCCACGCAACGACCTTCCCGCCGGAACGCTCGAGATCAGGGTCCTGAACGCGGATGGCAAACCGATGCCAGGGATCCGCGTGGACCTTGCGCGAGGCCAACCCACCGGCGGCGTGCAGGTCAAACACGCAGACACCGACGACTCGGGCACCGCGCGTTTCGCCCACCTCGAAGTCGTCGCTGATGCACACTGGGCCGCGGTGGTCGAGCGCGACGGCATGCGCATCGGCACCCAGCCGTTTTCACTCGAGGTGGAACACGGATCGGCCGGCGAGCTACGCATCCCGGGCAGGACCAATGCGCTCTCCGTGCTGCGTGTATCGGGTAATTCCCGCATGATGGTCGAGTTGCGCGAGGATTCCCTGGCCTTTCTGCAGAACCTCGTCATCGAGAATACCTCCGACAAGGTTTTCGATCCCGGACCCAAGGGACTGCTCGTTCCACTGCCCGATGGATGCACTGGCGCGGAGAAGATGGGCGGTGGCGCCGAGGTCGAGCTCAAAGAGGGTCAGGGCGCCATTCTGCACAGCCTGCTGCCTCCAACCACCGATCCCGCGTCGGCCGCCCAGGTGCGCGTCGGCTGCGTGCTTGCCACCCACGAGACCCCGGAGTTCGAGATCGTGCAACCCATGCCGCTGGGCATGCAGGGCGGGCTGGTCATGATTCCGGCGACGACGACCGTGGGACTGTCTGCGCCCGGACTGCGCCCCCGCCCCGCCGAGCGAGACGACAACGGCAATGAATTGCGCATGTACGATCTGCAAGGCGTGGTGGCGGGACAACCGCTACGCCTGACCGTGGTGGGATTGCCCACGCGGGGGCAAGCGGGAAAGTGGATCGCGGGCGTGCTGGCCGGACTCTTGGTGCTGGCCGGTTTCGTCGCGGTACGCAAGCCGCAAGAGGGGTCTTCCGCCGGAGACAGCGCCGGGTGAAGGCATGAGTGAACGCCACCTGCGCGTGGCCAAGGTCAGCAAACATTTCGGACGCCAGCGCGCGCTCGTCGACGTGTCGCTGGAATTCGCGCCGGGCCGGGTAGCCACCATCGTCGGACCCAACGGTGCGGGCAAGACAACCCTGCTCGGCATCCTGTCCACGCTGGTGCGGCCCACCAAGGGCGAGCTCTTCCTCGGCGACCAGCCCATCGGCCGAGAGGCCCGCCACACCCTCGGCTACGTCGGCCACGAACCCGGGGTGTACCCCGACCTCTCCGCCCGACAAAACCTGCGCCTCTTCGCCTCGCTGTACGGCCTGCCCGACGCCGAACTGCGCATCACCCAGATGCTCGAACGCGTCGACCTCGCCGATGTGCGTGGCGATCTCCCCGCACGAGGCTACTCGCGAGGGATGCTGCAACGTCTGGCGCTGGCGCGCGCCCTTCTGCACGAACCCGAGATCTTGCTCTTCGACGAGCCGTCCTCGGCCCTGGATCCGGCGGGCGTGGCTTGGCTGGTGTCCGAGCTGCTGCGCGAGCGCGACAGTGGCCGGCTGGTCATCCTGGTGACCCACGATCTCGAAGCCGCGGCACAGGTCGCCGGCCATATCGTCGTCATCCGCCGTGGCCGCGTCGCGCTCGAACGTTCCCAACCATCCGGTTTCACCGCCGCCGAGGTGCGCGCCTTGTACGAGGAGGCCCTGCATGACCGGTAGCTTCTGGCGCTACACCTTGCTCATCGCGGGAAAGGACCTGCGCATCGAGGGCAAGAGCCGCGAAGTGCTCTACACCATGGGCTTCTCTGCGGCGCTGGTCGTGCTGGTGTTTTCCTTCGCCCTGTCGAACGCCACCGACCCCGCGCAAGGGCCCATCACCGCAGCCGGCGTGCTCTGGGCGGCGACGCTCTTCACCGGCACGGTCGCGCTGGCGCGCGTGCTCGACCGCGAGCGGGAGAACGAGGCCATCCGCGCGTTGCTGCTCTCACCGGCGCCGCGTGCAGCTATTTACCTGGGCAAGCTCATCGCCGTGTCCCTGCTCATGATCGCGGTCGAAGTCGTGCTTGCGGTGATCGTGGGCGGACTCTTCTCGACCGGGGTCTTCGCGCACCCCGTTTGGCTCGCCCTGGTGCTCCTCCTCGGCACGCTCGGTTTCGCCTCCACCGGCGTGGTGTTCTCCGCCGCGCTGCTGCGCTCGCGCAGCCGCGACGCCCTGCTCGGCGCCCTGCTCTTCCCCATCGTCATTCCGGTGCTGCTCGCGGCCAGCCGGGCCACCGCTTGCATGTTCGATCCCCTGTCCCCCGATCTGGAACCGGTGGCATTCTGGGTACGTTTCCTTGCCGCCACGGACGTCATCTATATATCGCTGGGCCTGTGGGTCTTCGAACCCGTGGTCTCTGGCGAGTAACATCCACACCGGAGCTATCATTACCCACCATGCCCACCACGCCTTCGTCACCCGCTAGAAACTCCACGCGACTCCTCGTCGCGTGCGGAGTCACCTGCCTGCTCTTCCTACTCGCCTGTCTTGCCATCGCGGAGGCGCCGCTGGAAAAGGTCATGGGTATGGTGCAAAAGATTTTCTACTTCCACGTGCCCTGCGCCTGGCTGCTCATGCTGTCGACCCTCGTGTGCGCGGGCGGTAGCGTCGCGTACCTCTTCCGAGGTTCGGAACGCGGGGATCGCATCGCGTTGTCCGCCGCCGAGCTGGGCGTTCTCTTCGGCATGTGCGTTCTAGTGTCCGGCCCGCTGTGGGCCAAGGCGGCGTGGGGCGTGTACTGGCAGTGGGAGGCCAGACTCACGTCGTCGCTGCTGCTCTGGCTGATGCTCGTTGCGTACGTGCTGGCGCGGCGCTACGGAGGCGCGGCCGCGCGGCGATTGGCTGCGTCCCTGGCACTGTTCGCGGCGATCGACATCCCGCTGGTCTACTTCAGCGTGCGCTTCTTCCGCAGCATTCATCCGCAGACGACCGTGGTCTCCACGTTGGTACCAGGAATGCGCGGGGCCTTCTGGCTCTCGCTGCTCGCTTTCACCGTGCTGTGGTTCGTCTTGATGTCCGTGCGTCTATCGGTGGAGAACGCCCAGGCCCGCATCGTCGAACTGGAAGTCCTGCTCGATCAAGCAGAGGAGAATAAGTCATGACCATGGTAGCGCTTGCCTACGGATTCATCTGGCTAGCCGTGTTCGCTTACATCTTCGTGGTGGGCCGCCGGCTTGTTCGGCTCCACGGCGAACTCGACGAGCTCCGTCGGCGCATCGAGCGCGGCAAGCCGTAGATCTTTTCTGGGGCCCGAGCGTTCGAGGATCCATGTCCTCGGGGACTTGCCAACCCTCCCCGGGGCGGGAGGTCCGCCATGCGCCGCGCACCCGATCGGTCCCTGATTGTCTGTCTGCTCGCTTCGCTGTCCGCAACCCCCACCGTGGCCGCCGCCATTGTGGATATCGGCCCCCTGGCGGTGGGGCGCACCCCTGTCCAGCCGAGGCGGGAGGTCCCTGACGATCCACTGGCTGGACTGCCCCCCGAGAACAGCGGCAAGCCCGTTCACGGCAAGGGTGGCACCGGCAAGGGCCACAACCTGTGCAACCTCGACGCAACACCCGCGAACCGCCGTGACATCGGCGACCTTCGCGCCGCCCTCGCCTTCGTTCAACGCGGACCCAGGTCGTGGCCCTGCCCCCGTTCCACCGCGGGAAACGGTGTTGGTCTGCGCATCACCATCGATGGCACCGGCAAGGTCACGTCCGTCGAGCCAACCGGCCCCGAATCCAGCTTGGCATCGGCCATCGCCAAGAAACTCGTCGGAAGATCCATCGCCCCACGTCCCGCGGGATCGACCACGGGCACCGTGCTGCTGACTTTCTCGACTGGCACAGGACGATGACCAGGCATTCGCACTGCTTACATCGAGAGAATGCATACGCCCACGTGGCACGCCCCCTCCTGACGCGGCTCGGACGCAGCTCGAACGCAGCTCGGTGTCCGTAGCTCGGTTGACGCGAAGTTTGTCGTCGGATAGCGTGCCCAGACTCGAGCGCAGGGCGGTGACTCCGCAACAAGGTCTTGAAAGGATCTCAAGCCTCCCGCCCCTGTCGAAACAAGCTGTGAGATCCGGATGTACAGTACGACGAGGCCAAAGGCGCGTTACTCCCTTTGGTCGTATCCAACATGTCGATTCTGTCTGCCAACACGCGAGATTCTCCGGGCAATCGCGAGAAAGGACTCCTGCATGATCTTCAAGCTCATTTGCACTATTTGTCTGTCGATCGTTGTTGCCCTGTACCCGGCCGCGGGCCATGCCCAAACTCCATACGGCACAACTGCACCTGTCACGGCGCCAGGCCAGGCACCGCTCGGGCCTGCGCCTGCCACATGCTTCCCCCCTTGTCGTAACGGGTATGTCTGTGTTCAAGGACAGTGCGTTTCCATATGCAATCCCCCCTGCGCGCTGGGCGAAGCTTGCACGGCAACAGGGCAGTGCATGTTGCTGGCGCCGCCGTCCACCGCCCCCAACTACACCACATTCCCTGCAGGGAGTGCGCAAAGCCCGACAAGCGCCGATCCTGGCTGGGCTCGCGCCGGCGCCGTCGTCGGGATTGTCGGCGGAGCAGTGGGTGTGCTCCTCGGTACCGCCGCCGCAATGAACACGGACGATAAGGACGTTTCAATCCCGTTGGGAATCGGAGCAACCGTGGCGGTAGGAGTTGCAGTCCCCATCGTGGCTACAGCCGCCAGTTCGGCTCGAGGGAATCCGCAGGTCAGGGGGGCATCAGGAGCGCGCATTGCCGGCTGGATTGGCTACGGTCTCACCATGCTCGACGCCGTTGCTCTCATTGGCCTCGGGATTGCGGACGAACAAGTGTATCCGGCGCAGGTGATGAGCGTGACCCTGCTGGGCGGGGCCAGTACGGCGGCCATGATTGTCGACGCGTACAGTTCCGCAAGCGAAGCTGAGTCGCTCGGAGCCACCGCGCACACCGCCCCAAGACTTGACCGGGTTGCCTGGACCCCGGTCTTTGGAGTTGCGCGAAACGCACTCGGCGGGAAAGACGGCTACGTGGGCGTCGCCGCCAGCTTCTGACTTCTGTACGGAGGCGTAACTCACCCGACGTCCCGCCCGGTTCCTCGCCAAGTCCTGCTCCGCGGTCTAGAGTCTCCTTCGGTGATATTCCAAATCGCAGGCCGTGCCGCAAAAGGGCGGCATCCATGACCGGACCCAACGGCACGTCCACCAGACTGCGCGTTGTCGTCAAGCTCGCGTGCCAGGTCTCGATAGCGTGGCTTCTCGCCTCTTCCCTGGTTGCCTGCCGGCAGCAGGCCCGCTCGAGGGAAGGTGCGCCTGCTCCCGAGCCCACAGCCGCGACTCAAGTCAAAGCGCAGTCGGGTACGCCGACCATCGACTTCGACACGCGTGTGCACGACTTCGGCTTGGTGAATGAGGGCAACCCGATCACTCATGTGTTCCAAGTCAGAAACAGGGGAACGGCTCCGCTGGTCGTATCCGGCGTGACAACCTCGTGCGGTTGCACTTCGGCCAAACTTGGCGCAACCACCATTCCGCCTGGTGGGAGCGGACCACTCGAAATCGCCATGGATACTCACGCCGAGCGAGGACTGGGGACCAGGAGCATCACGGTTTCTTCCAACGATCCGCGCAAACCGACGTCGACCCTGCAGATCAAGTACGATGTCGAACGCTTGCTGAACCTGGATCGGTCCTACGCTCACCTGTCAACCAACCAGGGGACCGACCGGGTGGAGAGATTCTGGCTGACCGGCCAGCTCCTCAAGCAGGCCAAGATACGTGCCGTGGCGGTCGATGGCGACAAGCGAGTCACGGCACGGGGGATCGAAACCCGCGAAGGTGGCCAGCTTCGCAAGGCAGTGGAGCTGAGATTACGCGCCAACAAGCCAGGATCGGGCGAAGGTGTCGCCGCGATCAAGACCGGACTGGCGGTTCCGGCCGAGCTGTCGCTTCGCTTCGACTGGGCGGTGAACTAGGCGAACGGGTCGAACGGGAGATTGCCGGTCAGGGTGGGAACGGTCCAATCGATCCAATCCGCCTCTTTGAAGGTCCCCAGCTTGGTGTTCGTGGCCTGGAAAGCCATGATGTCGGTGTTGGCGCTCTGGCCGCCGATGAAGCGGTTCAGGAACGCAGTTAGATCGGCCTGCTGGTTCGACGGGAACGAGCAGTGGGTGTGACTGCCCCTCAAGGTCGCGCCACAGCGATCCTTGATGCCGAGCGCCTCGAACACCTTGCGCCCTGCAACGCCCCCACCGTAGGTCGCGACCGGGCCGAGCCAGTCGATGTCGTTTTCGATGAGGAGAACGGCGCGCGGCGCACAGAGCGCAACCGCATAGTGCTGATCGCAGGGCAAGGTGGCGATCTTGCTGCCACCGCCGCAGTAGCCTGCGAAATCGCTGCCCTGCCACTTGGCCTCACCGGTGATCTCTCCGCACTCCTGGATATTGTCACCCATGCTCTTCTCCTTCGTCGAGACCCGCCACAGGGCCGAGCCACCAGAGCCGCCTTCCTGCATGAGCGTGAGGGCAACGCGCTCGTCGAAGGCACCCATCGCCAGCGCACCCTTGCCCCAGCGCGAGCAGCCGGTCACCATGAGCTTCTTGACATCGATACCGGCTTCGGGGCACAGCTCGAGAGCGTCGATGATGCGACTGCAGCCCCAGGCCCAGCCGATCAGGGCGCCGCTTTTGGCGCAGGCGCTCCCATACAGCGTCTTCACCAGGCCGTTCAGGTTCGACTCGCTGCAGACCGTGTTCACGTCCAGGGTGATCGACGCGTAGGCCGACAGGGGCAGCGACGACCCGCCGCAAGCAATGACGCACGGTTTGGGGCTGCTCGCGGTTCCTCCGCCATTCACCGTGACCGTCCACGTCTGCTTGTTGCTACCGACGGTCATGTTGATGGCTATCTTGCCGCCACTGTACGTGGCCGTGAGCGCATCGGGCGGAGGCATCTTCGGGCCGTAGACGCCTTGCTGCAACGCCGCGCTCAGCTCCGCGCGCAGACACGTCCACTCTTCCTTCGTACTTATCCTCTTTCCGCTGAAGAACTTGAACGGATCGGGGAGCATCGCGTTGTTCATCGCCGGGACGGCCGCGAGGCTGCAAGTGCCGCCGGTATTTTCGGCCGGCCATTTGACCGTCGAAATGACCCCTGCATCGGAGCCACCGCTGCCTCCTGTTCCCGCTGCGCCACCGCTGCCATTGGCGCCACCGCTAGCATTGGCGCCGCCGCTGCCATTTGCGCCGCCACTAGCATTGGCGCCGCCACTAGCATTGGCGCCGCCACTGCCATTGGCGCCGCCGCTGGCATTGGCACCACCGCTGCCATTGGCGCCACCGGTGCCGTTTGCCCCGCCGCTGCCATTCACACCACCGCTCCCCATTGCGCCACCAGTTCCAGCGGTCCCGCCGTTTCCTGTTGCGCCACCTCTTCCCACGATGCCACCCGAACCGCTCGCCCCTCCGGACCCTGACCCGCCCGCGGCACTTCCACCGGTTCCAGGAGATCCTCCGGTCCCGTTGCCACCAGTGATCGCATTCGAGCAGGCCTGAACGAGGCCCGCAACCGCCGCGGCACCGCCAAGCATCATGAATCCGCGGCGCGACTCCGCCACTGCGTCGACTCCCGTGCGAAGCGGCTTGCTAGTAGCAACACCAGAAATCTTCCGTGATCGTTTGGGCATGGGACCCTCACAGCGCAATTGAGACTTCCACAATGAAAGGCTCAACAGCGGATAGCAAGCGCTACGCAGCAAAGGTCATAGTAGTTTTGTGTCATAGTACTTTTGTGTTGTCGGACAGATGAAATAGCGCGACGAGCCGTTCACAAGAAGCAACGAATCATGGGTGATCCAGGGTCCTTGCTCGCGCGCGAGATTCCTCACGGGATCCGCTTTCGGGAATGGAGTGTTGCCCGTGCATCTCGCGGATGGTATGGAGATAGTGGGGCGTTGTCATGGGACTCGGCACTGGCGAAATCATCCTCATCATCTTCGTTGTCACCGTGGTATTCGGCGCGACGAAGCTGCCCGCTTTGGGTGACGGGCTGGGACGCGCGATAGGGAGTTTCAAGCGCGCCATAAGCAGCAAGGATGAAATCGAGGCCTCCATCAAGCAGGCCGTTCGCGACGGCGCAACCCAACCCGAAAAGAAGGAATCGGCCGCTTCCCCCGACAAGTCCCAGTAGCCCCGGCCGCCCCTCGTGTTCGAATACCGCATCGACGGTCTTGAGGGTCTGTCAGGCCCACCTCGCGCAACCGTTCGATGGTAGAAGTTAGGAAGTATGCCCGAATCGAGGGTACTTCCAGGTAGGGATCCCGGACGCCAGCGACCGCGTTCCCATACGCTGCCATTCGCGGGAATTGCCCCCGGCCGGAGACCCGTCATGGCCCCCCGTGCGAGCGTGCTCGCCTGCGCCGTTGTCCTGTGCAGTCCGGTGCAGGGGCAGGCCGCAGCCCGGACCGAAACCGAACCGCTCGCCGTGGCGCTGGAATACACCGCTGTTCCCGACTGTCCGGAGGTAGGTGCCTTCAAAGCTATCGTCCGCGGCCGGCTGGGTTACGACCCCTTCCGAGAAGGCGTGCCGGAGCGCGTCCTCGTGCAGATCGCGTCCCGCGCCCCAGCCTTCGAGGGGCGTATCGAGTGGCGGAACGCGGAGGGACGGTGGGCAGGCGACCGTACATTCCCATCGCGCAGCAACGACTGCCCCGAGCTTGCACGCGCCATGGCCTTCACGCTTGCATTGCAGATTCAGCTCTCAACCGGCATCGGCGAACCTGCGGTCTCGAGCGTGGCCGAGACGGTGGAGTCTGGTTCAACGGAGAAGGTCCCCGCCGCACCACCCGAATCGCCGGCCACCGCACCACCGTCGAGCGAGCAGCGAGACCTTCCCGTCCTGAGCCAAGTGGCGCCATCACCCACCCGTGGTCCTTCCCCCGTGCTCGCCGTCGGCGTCGGTGCCTTGGCTGGATTCAACGTGTCGTCGACCGCAGTCCCTTTCGGCCGTGTGTTCGGGAACATAGCGTGGCCGCGTTGGTCCTTGGAGCTCGCAGCCGAGGTCGGCCTGCCCACGACCGAGCGGCGCGAGGACAGGGCCGGCTTCTCACAACAGGAATTTCTCCTGAGTGTCGCCGGCTGCGGGACGATGGTGCCGTGGAGCGCGTGTCTTCTGGCCAAGGGGGGCGCCATACGAATCGCTGGCGAGAACGTCGAAGAGCCCGCCTCGCCCTGGGGACCTCTCCTCGAAACGGGGCTCCGTCTGGCAGTGGCACTGCCGCTTGGACGACGTGTCTACATAGCAGCGCGAGCGGAGGGCTTGGTCATCGTGACGCGCTGGCAGGTCAATCTCGACGACTTCCCCGTGTGGACCTCGTCTCGATTTACCGAGACCATCGGCATAGATGTCGGCGTACGCTTTCCCTAGGACAATGTCCGAGATGATCCGACAGTACAAGGCTAGGACTAGGTGATGCACCTTCGGGAGCGCGAATGGCCGACCGTACGTCGATCGGGGGAATCGACGTACCGGCGAGCCCACGTCCCGCTAGCGCCCATGGTTGGATTGGGGCTCACCCTCGCCATTGCCGCCGGCGGCTGCATGGAAACGTTCGACGCTGGCTCGAGTTCGCGCGGGCCACTCCCCGTCGACGAACGCAATCCCATCGTGCTCATCAACGACAGCAACTATGACAACTGGCACGGGGAGTATGCGGTGTTACTCGCGAACAGCGGAGGCCCCAGCCTGTCCGGAATCATCGTCGGCACCAGTCCGAACGCGACCGACATCGACGCGAACGTTGCCGAGTGGCGCGATCTGGTCGCGGCTGCGCGGGCGAGCGGGCTTGCAAACATCCCGGACCCTATCGCCAGCATCGGTGCTCCCCTAGAGCGGCCTGCGAGCGGCGACATCGACGCAACGGTGGCAAACCGCTCGGAGGGAGCGCTCTTCATCGTCAACGAGTCAGCGCGCACAAGCCTTCCCTATCGCCCCCTGGTGGTTCAAACGGCGGGGCGCCTGACCGACGTTGCGGACGCCTATCTCATCGATCACACGGTCACGGATCGGGTCTTCATCGTCTCCTCGGTGGGGAGCTTGTCGGCGTCGGGCGCCGTGATGGGCCGTCCGAACGGCGAGATGGATCCGTGGGCCGACACCATCGTTACGGCTCGGTTTCGCTACGTCCAGATCAGCGCCTACTATGACCAGCTGACCGATGTTCCCGCGGCGCGCCTGGCCGAGTTGCCTGCCAACGAATTCGGCAACTGGATCGCAGCGAAGCAACCGGGCATCTGGAGCACACCCCAAGCAGCGGACCAGGTCGGAGTCGCGGCCCTAGGTATTCCGGGTTTCGTGGTTGCGGTCGAGCGCGTTGCGGCCGGGGGCCCAGTCGCCGCGGGAGCGTCGGCCGGACCAGACCTCACGCCCAATCCCGAAGGGCCGCTGTGGCTCGTTACCCAGATTGCAGGCAGCTCCGCGACAGATCGCTTTTGGCAACTGCTTCTGGATCCCGCGACCTACACACACTGAGGCGGCGGATTTGCAGGGAACCCTGCGAGGCCAGCCCTTGGGTGTCTTCGACTCGGCGGCCTGCCGACTCTGTCACGATCACGACGCAACAGGCCGTTCGTTTGTTGCTACACTTTCGGTAAACAAGGCGGGTGCTCGCGACAGTGTGTAGATGAGTAGAAAGATGACGGTGTGAAAACATGGACTATGTGCGACTCGTCCATTCCGCTCCGGCCGTTGCCACGCCGGAGAACACCTGTCTCGACGTCTTCAAGCAAGAGCTCGACTACGTCTTCGCCACGTTGCAACGGTTAGGAGCCCCCGCAGGGGACATCGAGGATCTCGCGCAAGAGGTATTCATCGTCCTGTACCGGAACTGGACGGACCTGGATACGACCCGCCCACTTCGCGCTTACCTGTTCGGTGTAGCGTTTCGCATCGTCTGCGCGCATCGCCGCCGACGCGGTCGGGAGATTCCACACCCGGTCTTGGACGCCACCGACGGCGCTCCGAGCCCGGAGGGGGCGTTGCAAAGCAAGGAATCGATCACCCTGCTGTCAACCGCACTCGAAGGCGTTCCGCTGCTGCGACGGGCGGTCGTCGTCATGCACGACCTCGACGAGGTTCCCATCGTGGATGTTGCACGGACACTGTCCATCAGTCGATTCGGCGCCTATTCCAGGTTGCGCAAGGGCCGCAAGGAGCTCACCGCGGCCATCAGGCGACTGTCGAGAGAAGGAGCCCGCAAATGACTTACGATAATCCTCCCCTCGAGCCCGACGTGGAAGCGCTGCTCGAGCGCGGCAAAATTCTCAAGCCCGTCCCGGACGTCGTTCGCGCGCGTGCTCTCGCGCGTGCTCGCGCGACCATCACGGCGGCGTTCCGGCCCCACCCCGAGCCGATGCCCGCCCGCTGGAAGCGCGTTATCCCGCTCGCGCTGGCAGCCTCGGTCGCGTTGGCAGTCGGCACCGCGGGCGCGGTGGTTGCTCTTCGCGGTCGAGCGCCGCGGGCGTCAGCACCCGTGGCCCCGGCGCGCCCAGCCGTTGCGCCGGCCGCGCACCTGCCCAGGCTCGCTCCGCCGCCAACCGTGCCCGTGGTCGCTCCGCAGCCCGACCCGACGGCAAAGCGCCTGCGCCCCACGCGTCCCGCCTCGGCCCAGGAGTCTTACGCGGCTGAGCTGTACCTGCTTCAGCGCGCGCAGGTGGCCTACGCGGGACGAGACTTTTCGGGTTCCCTGGCCCTGGTCGCGGCACACGGACGGCGCTTCCCGAATGGTCGCCTGGCCGAGGAGCGGGAGGCACTGCGGGTGCGGTCACTCGCCGGCGCCGGGCGGATGGACGAGGCAAATAGGGCAGCAGCGGCGTTCGCAGGTCGTTTTCCGCGCAGCGCGATGCTGCCGCGTCTGGGCACAGAGCCCTAGCGCAAGCAACCTGCCAAAGCGAGAACGCCCCCTGAGGCAAGCGCTCGCCTCGCCGAGAACGGACTATTCGTGCTTTCGACGTCTTCTGACGGGACAGCCACTCCCGTCAGCAATTTCCACAATTCTGTCGAAAGATCGAAACAAGGAGCTGCGCTTGCCAACAGTATGAACAGTACTCCGAATGAGAGGTGACCCGATGCTCCGAAGCGCTCGAAAGTCAGGACGCACGTTCCTGGTAGCCCTGCTGGCCCTGTCGCCAATCTACGGCATCGCCACGTCACGCACAGCGTCGGCCCAGAGCTCCGTCGAGAAGCTGCAGGAATTCCCCCTGGACCAGGTCCAGATCACGGATGCCTACCAGCAGAACCTGTTCGCCAAGGACGTCACCTACCTCATCACGACGCTCGATTCCGATCGCCTGCTGGCCGGCTTCAAGGCGGTGTCGACGGGAACGAACCCGACCAACCTCTACGGAGGCTGGGAGAACACGAACATTCGCGGACATACGATGGGCCACTGGCTGTCTGCGGTGGCACAGGCCTACCAGCAAGCCCTGGGAAGCGACCCAACCTTGGCCGGTCAGATCAAGACCAAGCTCGACGACGTAATTGCGAAGCTCAAGTCGTATCAGCTATCCAGTGGGTTTCTGTTCGCGACGCCAATATCCCAGTTCGATGACATGGATGCAGGGACCGGCAGCACCTGGGTGCCCTACTATACGATGCACAAGATCCTTGCCGGTCTGATCGATGTCTACAAGTACGAGCAGAACGCCGATGCATTGGCGGTCGCAAGCAAGTTGGGAGACTGGCTCTACAACCGTGCCTCGGGCTGGAGCTCGAGCGCGAAATCGAGGGTGCTTGGCTCCGAGTACGGCGGCATGAACGACGCCCTGTATGAACTCTATAAGTATACGAAGAATGCCAATCACCTGACGGTTGCTCATATCTTCGACGACACCGGGCTGTTCACGACGACCGCTTCGGGCAACGATACCTTGAACGGCAAGCACGCCAACATGACGATCCCGAAGTTCATCGGCGCCCTGAATCGCTATCGAACTGTGGGAACAGGCGAGCAGTCCTACCTCACCGCGGCCGACCAGTTCCTGTCTATCGTGCTCAAGAGCCACACCTACGTAACAGGTGGCAACAGCGAGGACGAACACTTTCACACGCCCGGACAATTGGACCAATACCGCGACAACGTGAACAACGAAACCTGCAACGCCTACAACATGTCGAAGCTGGGGCGGGATCTCTTCCGCACAACCGGCGATGTCAAATACGCGGACTACTACGAGAAAGTCCACATCAACGAGATCCTTTCGTCCATGAATCCCGACACGGGCATGACGACCTATTTCAAAGCCATGGGGACGGGGTATTTCAAGGTGTTCGGGGGGCCGACGGACCGCTTCTGGTGCTGCACCGGCACGGGCATGGAGAATTTCACCAAGCTCGGCGACAGCGTGTATTTCCACGATGGCAAGGACCTCTGGGTGACCTTCTACGTGAGCTCGAAGCTGGACTGGAAGGACCGCGGCTTGGCGCTCACCCAGACGACGGATCTTCCCCTGACCAACACGGTGAGCTTCACGATTACCGCGGCGCCGACCGACGCGGTCGCCTTGAAATTCAGAAAGCCCTACTGGGTGTCGACGTGTCAGGTCGGGATTTCGGTCAACGGCCAGACGGTCACCCCGGTCGAGTCCAGCGGCTTCTTCAGCGTGAGCCAGGTGTGGAAGGCCGGAGACACGGTAGAGCTAGCCTTCCCGCTCCTGGTGCAGGTGTCGAGGCTTCCAGACAATCAGAACTCGGTGGCCTTCACCTATGGGCCCATCGTGCTGAGCGCGGGGCTCGGAACCGCCAGCATGACCACCGAGCCCCATGGTGTGCAGGTGCTCAAAGCGAGTAGGCCGGCCGGTATCCAGGAAACCATCGCCATCAACAGCGGCACCACGATCAACGCCTGGCTCGCCGACATCCAGAACAATCTGGTTCAAACGCCGGGAAAGCTCGAATTCAACCTGAAGAACACGGACTCGGACGGCAAGCTGGTGTTCATCCCGCACTACTCACGCTACAAGGACAGGTACGGGATCTACTGGAAGCTGTCCGGCACTGCGGGCGGGAGCGCCACCCCCAATGTCGTCTGCCCGACGGTAGCACCCAGCGGAACGGGCGGCTCCAGCGGTTCGGGCGGCGCAACTGGCGGCGGTAGCGGCGGGATCACGAGCACGGGCGGTACCGCTGGAAGCGGCGGCTCCGGCGGCGGCACGACCAACGCGGGCGGTGCGAGCGGCTCGGGCGGTGGAAGCGGAAGCGGCGGAGCGCCAGCTACCGGCGGAACGACAGGCAGCAGTGGAGCCAGCGGCGGCACGTCCGGCGCGGGAACCAGCGGCAGTGGTGGCGCCCCAACCGGCAGCGGTGGAGCCGCAGGTGGTACCAGCGGAAGCGGTGGTGCCGCGGGCTCGGGCGCCGGTGGAAGCGGTGGCACCAGTAGCGGGGGCGGTGGAGCTTCCGGTGGCTCGGGCGGCGCTTCTGCCGGTAGCGGTGGTAGCCCGGGTGGGTCCGGCGGATCTAGCGCTTCGGGCGGCAACAACACCTCGCCAGGGTGCAGCTGCGAACTCGGACGGCGCGCAAGTCACCCCGCAACCCTTGGATGGCTGGCCATCTTCGGGCTACTGCTAGGCTACCGGGCAAGGTATCGTCGCAAGCGCTGACCGATCCGGCGACGCTGGCTGACCGTGCCCTTGGGCCTGTCCCCACCGGGGGAAGATCAGACTAAGGGTAATTTCGTGCCCAAATCCGGGACGCCAGCAGCCGCTGTCCCGGATGCCACGGATTGTCGAAAACACCCCCGATCGGTGATCTGCGGCCAGGGATCCGGGCATCTATGCGTGTGATATCCTACCCGACCGTGCATGGGCACACAGGGCGTTAAAGCAACGCATTAGATTCACAGGAGGCTGACGTGTACAAGATGGGGCTTCGTAGCGTGGTTTTGGCAAGCGTATTCCTTACCTGGGGTTGCACCTCGAATAACAACGGCGGAGGCTCGGGCGGCTCCGGCTCTGGTGGTTCCAGCCAAGGTGGGCAAAGCGGAGGCTCCGGCGGGTCCGGTTCGGGCGGCACGACCTCCAGCGGCGGGACGACGTCGAGCGGCGGAACTAAGTCTTCGGGCGGGACGACGTCGAGCGGCGGAACTACGTCTTCGGGCGGCACCACCACCTCCGGAAGCACGACCGCCACGGGTGGCAGCACAGCCACCGGCGGGTCGACCGCAACAAGCTCCGGTGGCGCCGCGACGGGCGGCTCTACCGGCGCGACGGGCGGCAGCACTGGCGCGACAGGTGGCTCGACCCCCTCGGGCGGAGCGACCGCCTCGGGCGGGACGACGGGTGGTGGCGGAACGACGGCCGCGGGCGGAGCAACGGCCTCGGGCGGCGCGGTGGGCAGCGGTGGTTCGACCGGAAGCTCGACCGACGTGACGGTGCAGCTCGATCAGACGCACCAGACCATCGATGGGTTCGGCATCAACGATACGTGGGGCGCCGTCCTTTCGGACGCGCAGGCGAAGGCGATGTTCGACGTGAGCACGGGGATCGGCCTGACCATTCTCCGCATCGGCATGAGCCCAAGCGGCGGCCTCTACAACAGCGATGAGGCGAGCCGCATCACGTTGGCGAAGAAGTACGGTGTTACCAAGATCATTGGATCGGTCTGGAGCCCGCCCGCGAACTGCAAGGACAACAACAACACCCAGAAGGGCGGACACTTGCTTACGAGCTGCTATGATTCCTGGTCGACAAGCATAGCCAACTTCGCGAAGAGCAATGGGCTTTACGCCATGTCGGCGGGGAATGAGCCCGATTATGCCTCGTGTGCTTCCACCAAGGGCCCGCCGTGCAACGACGCGGACTACGACACCACCCTCTTCACCGCCAAAGAGATGGTGGCGTTCGTCAAGGTGCTCGGGCCTAAGCTCAAGGCCGCGAACGTCAAGCTCATCACACCCGAGGCATCGGAATGGATCCACGTCTGGAGTAATGTTTCGGCCACGGGCTCTACCGTTGCGGGCAAGCCGAACAGCTCTGACCCACTGAACTGTGGATGTTTCGGAAACAGCGCCACAGGAACCATCACCGGCACTTGCGCCAGCACCTGCACCCAGGGAAACGGATACGACTACGGCCACTGGTTGTACCAGGACACGGACGCGTGGGGTTTTGTCGATATTCTTGGTGTGCACCAGTATGATAGCCAGGTCGCGGAGCCGTGGCCGGCCGATGTCAACGGTGGAAAGCCGGACAAACCGGTCTGGCAGACCGAGACGTCCGGCGTGAAATATTGGCCGGAAGCGGGACCGAGCACCGACATCAACAACGGCGTTGCCGTTGCCGGATGGTTCCACAGCGCGCTCGTGGATGGCGATGCCAGCGCCTGGCTGTGGTGGTGGTACAGTGGCTCGAGCACCAACGAGGGGCTATACAACGGCTCAACCGACACCAAACGCCACTACACGTTTGGCAACTACTCCAAGTTCGTGCGGCCGGGTTACGTCAGGGTGAGCGTCACGGGAAACATTCCTACGGACGTGCTGCTTTCAGCATACAAGGGCACCGATGGCACCGTGGTCGTGGTGGCCATCAACAAGGGCACCGCGGCGGCCGACGTGCCGATCACCGTGGCCGGCGGCACGGCGCCGGCCTCGTGCACGCCGAACGTGACGTCGGCGAGCGATAACCTCGTCGCCAAGACTGCGGTCACGGCGAGCGGCGGCACCTTCACGGCCGCGCTCGCCAGCAAGACCGTCACGACGTTCGTGTGTAAGTAAGTAGGGCCGACGGCAGTAGCCAACGGTACGACGGCCACGAGAGCCGGGTGAGCTTCGTGGCTGCTCTCTCGTTGGCGTCCAGGCCGGCGCCATCAGGGTGCCGGCAGTACAGCACTGAACTGGATGCCCTGGTCCCCTTGCCCATTCGGCCGAGGCAGCATCGCTCTCTGCTCGTCGTTGGGCGCGCGGAATCCGTGCAAGTCCATGGCCGCCTGCCCCACGAATGAATCAGGGGCAGGTGTACATTACAAGGCCATCGTTGAGCGTGGTGGCCGCGCAATTGCCGCAGGATGGGTCCTTGGGATCGCAAACCTGGTACTCGTTGGAGGGCACCCCTGCACAGGCGCCTGCTATGCATCGCGCCCACACACCTCCGTAGATATTGGAAGCACAACAGGATTCTCCAGAACCGCAGTCATTGGGACCATCGCATTGAACTCGGGATCCGAGATCAGACGCTGTGCTACATCTTCCGTCGACGGAGTAACAGCCATCGGCCGCGGTACACCGTGGGGCGAACGGCCCACAAGTAACCCATCCAGGTAGTCCAATGGTTCCGTCATCCCGGCAAATGCCGTTGAGGCAACCTTGGGCACAACCCTGTACTACAATATTGGTTCCGCTTACACACGTCTTCTTCTGGCTGAAGTTGCCAGTACAGAGGGAAACGCCGGGTTTGAAGGTGGCATCGGCGTCGTCGCAGTCCTCGGCATTGCTCACATACCCCAATGTCCCTGGACAAACCTGAGCAGGCTGCGAAGGATTGCCGTAACCGTCGCCGTCAACGTCCCTGTATAGGGTGGTCGGGCCGGTGTAACCGGTACATGCGCCCCAGGCGGTAGTGGCCTTGTCCGAGCTGGTAGCGCAAGTTTGGCTGCCCGCTGTACACATACCCGCAGGCAGACACGACTGAGTTTGCCCGGAGGGGCACTGGCAGTAGGCCGTTTCCAGGCTGTCGGCCGTTCCATTGCAGTCGTTGTCCGCGGACGTTGTGCAGTTGCGTGTGCTGGGACCAACGGAGCCGGAACAGGGGCCCCAACTGCTGGTCGTCTTGTCGCCGCTGGCCGCGCAGGTCTGAGTGCCGGCCTTGCAAATGCCTTTTCCGTCGTAGCCGGGATGCTCCTGGCAGGCTTGGGGGTTGCCAACGACACATGTGCAGTAGGTGGTCTCCTGGTTGTCGGGCGTGCCGTTGCAGTCGTTGTCGAGGGACGATGTGCAGTCTCGTGATTTCGTCTGACAAGTGATGCCCCCCGTGCCCGTGGTTCCGCCACTTCCAACCACGCCGCCGGTAACCACGATGCCGCCGGTACCAATTACGCCGCCGCTCGCCGCGCCGCCCGTGACAACCACGCCGCCGCTTCCGGGCACGCCCCCGGCCCCCCCTCCACTGCCACCTGAGCCCAGACCACCGCCAGTGCCAATCGAGCCTCCGGTTCCCGGCAGAGGGACATCCGTCGCGTCGACCCAAGACATGTCATCTGGCAGGTCAGTGGAGCTGGCGTCAAGCGTTGGTGAGCCCCCGTCGCTGCGCGCCTCTGCCGCGTCGACGGCGACGGTCATTGTATCGACCGGGGAGGAATCCACCGCGGCAACCACCCCCGTATCAACCGATCCGGCCGGTGGCGCGTCGACCGAACGGCTGACGCACCATCCGGCAGAGCAGACGAAGTTACTCGGGCAATGCTCGGAGGTCGTGCAGCGAACCTTCGTGGCATCGACGCTGCGAAAGCAGGCCAGGGCGTTCATGCAAACGATCAGGACGACACCCAGCGAACGCGCTTTCATCAGAAACCTCCGCGCAGAAGAACACCCGTTTGATGGGGACCAACCGCCGGCACGAGCACGACTTCGGTTTGCATGGAGGGACCACGCCTTCTCGCCCCGATCACGGTCAGCACTGTGCCAGTCGCGATGCACGCAGCGCCCACCCCGTAGCCCACCCACGCAAGGGTTTCGTACGTCTTCTCGGTGGAATTCTTGCTCGGGGTGTATGCATCGACGGTGGATTGCATCTCGTCCACCATGCTATTGGCCTTGACGTTGAAGACGACGCCGGCGATCACGGCGGCCACGCCCACGCCCCCTGTCAAGATGCCGGCGACCAGAAAACTCTTTCCACTCGTCGGAGGTTCGGGTTCGGCCCTGGGCTTCTCGACGATCCGAGCAGTCGCGTCCGGCTGGGGGATGGGTTGCGCAGTGGGCTCGGGCAAAGGCTGGGCGGGCGGCGGGGGCGCCGTCGCCTCGGGCTTGTCCTTGTCAGGCAGCTTTGACTTGCAGTCCTCGATGTGCTCCTGTGCCGCGGCCCGGTCAGCCGGATCCTCGCTGATGCGCAGGAACTCCTCGAACCGCGCTATCGCATCCTTGTAACGGGAGCTCTGCTCCAGGCATCGGCCCTGGTTGAAGACATAGGTGGGATCCTTGTACTCGATGAAGAGATCCGCGAGGATCGAAACTCCGTTGGCGTAGTCGCCCGTGAGGCAGGCTTTTCGAGCGGCCTTCTCCCGCCGACTTTCCTGGGACTGCCGATCACCGCGCGACCGGTGACCCGCACCAAAGGCAGGTTGAATGGTGAGCAGAAAGATGAACAGTACTGCCGAGATTCCCCAAACGCGGGACTCCATGATGCGCCCCAACAACTTGCTCATGGCGTCGGATTTTGGGCACCCGCGTCGGCTTTTGCAAGCGAATTGCCCTGCCAGTTCGCCTGTCGAACTGCATGAGGATCCCGTGCTTTCCAACGACTCATCGTCGGCCATCACGCGACCTCTCGAGCTTGGAAACTGAGCATTCCTCCGAGACGAAGCGGGCAGACGACCTCGCCACGCGCCGCTTTGGGGATTGAGGCACCCTTACTTGATGATTCTAGAATCGCCAGCCACCACGCCATCCGCCGGCCCACCGGCCCGTCCAAGCTGCTAGCCTTGCCCAGGCCGCGCCAACGGCAGGGTGGAGGTTTTTCGCAAATGAGGCGAACATGGCCGCTGGAACGACCCCACGACCCGAAGGAGATTCACATGCGAATGCCACCCATGGCCGCCGCCGTTAGCGGGATGACTCTGGTTCCCGCGGGGGCGCCTGCGGGATTCCTTCTCGGCGCATCGATCGGCAAGCCCTACCAAGTCACCTCCCCACGCGCTTGGAGGCGCCAGGGCCGCGCCGGGGCCTACCTCAGCTTCTAGTCTGGCGACGACCTTCCATGACGGAACTGGCCAGCCTCTTCTTGCTTGTCCTTCTGCCCCCGGCGGACGCCACCGGCGAGACCGCGCAGGCCATCCAGACGACCCTGCGTAGCATGCTAGGCGAGGTGACCATGGCGGTGGCACCCGACAGCGTGGTGACGCAGGCGATGTGGATGAAGGAGGGCTCGCAGTTGCATGCGCACTTCGTGGCTCACCTGGTCTGGAAGGATCGTAACCGAGCCAGCGTCGACTTGGTCGCGCTTGGTGCGAACGGAACGAGCCAGACCACCAGGCGAGAGCTTTCCTTCACGCCCCAGGACGACAAAGCCGAGCGCGGTCGCGCGGTGGCCTTGGTCATCGCCGCGCTGCTACGGGAATTCCCGGCCGCCGCCTGGCTGCGCCCACCGCCGGCCGACGAGGTCGCCGTGGGTGGGTCCCGGGCGCCCCCTTCGATCGTGCTCGGGGGCATGTTCGCTTTCGAGCGGGCACGCACCGGAAACTGGCCCATGGGGCCCGCGTTGCTCTACGACTTGAGTCTCTCCGATTCCTTTCACGTGCGCGCCTGTGCCATGGCGCTCATTGGAAACCTCGACGGATACCGAAGAATTGGGGTTGGACTCGGCGCGACCTGGGATTTCCTGCGTTCGCGCGATGGCCATCACGCGCTGGGTGCCGGGCTCGAGCTAGACGGCTTCCACGAGGCGACCAGTAGTCCGGGTGACCATCCCAGCAACGATTCGACCTTGAACGCCGCCCTGGGACCGGCCCTCGAAGGCCGAGTCACAATCTGGCGTTCCCTGCGGCTCATCGGCGAAGCGGGGCTGCGGCTGAACCTGGCCCGGATGACGCTAACCGTCGGAGATGATTTCGATCGCAGAAGCTACACCTATTCTCGCTGGCGGCCGGTTTTCGCGGTGGGACTTGAATACGCCCTGTAGTCGCTCAGCCTGATTGGGAACCTGAGAAGGTACAGCTAGGAAGTGGTAGCCAACACACCAAAGCTCCGACTGATTTCTTCCGGGGATGCCCCGTCGGAGCGTTTGGATGACGCGCGCTTGGTGGCTGCCGTGCGAAGTGGCAATTCGTCCGTGGCCGGTCCCTTTCACGAT
>Ga0210133_1000171_pt1 | contig 26245 bp, 25 predicted proteins | sample Joice_ThreeSqC_D_2_FD_184874 | JGI IMG/M metagenome (GOLD analysis project Ga0210133, IMG submission 184874) | Wetland microbial communities from San Francisco Bay, California, USA, that impact long-term carbon sequestration - Joice_ThreeSqC_D1... | ecosystem: Environmental > Aquatic > Marine >...
TAACTGAAGTTACGCAAAGGGTAACGGATTTAATTTCCAGTTAAAATTCTTCGGAATAACGCAATCAGCAAAAACGAGACGTATCTTGTAAATAGTGCCTATATTTTTCGTTATTCTAAATAATTCTAACTAACAAAAAGCAATCAGGACAAAGTGTATGTGATTTATCTGGGCAATTGACCTTCTTGAAGAACAACCTTCTAATCTCAATTCTGATTTTAGAATTTTGAAGAACTCCTCAATAATCTGTCGGTCTCTGTAGTAATGTTTTACCTCGACAGATTGTAAAAATAAATCGCTTGTAGACCAGTAGTTATCATTATCTTTAACTACAAGGGCTCTGATGTTCTCTGATAATTTGCCAATATGTTTTCCATAACGGTAGCTGAAGAACTTCTGGATTTGGAGATTATCAATCCGGCGGTTGGATTTTATCTTAGCAATCCACTGCCAACGGAATTTACGAATCATCTTCAAGAGTTTAGCTGCCGGATAGAATGAGTCCATAAGCACATAAGTTGGTTTTATCCCGTTTGTTTTCTTAGCATCCTTCAATAGCTCCATTGCTAAATCAATTTTTGTCTTTTTGTCATTTTTATACCATATGCGAAAGCCTATCGGGAAACGGGTCTTACCGTCAGTCCAGATGACAAACACGAGGTTGATTCCATAGAGATACTGTCTGTCGCTTGGTGAAAATATCCAGGATAACAAATCAAGTTCTTTACTGTATGGTTTTGCCATAACAGTATCATCTATAATTAGATATGTTTCCTTTTTAGATGAAGATTTTCTAAGTTTTATCAAACATCCATAATGATTTTGTATATATTCGTTCCATTTATCTTCAAAGACCAATAATCTTTGAACTCTGTCGTGTGAGACATATGGAATTTTCTCGGAATCATAAATAATGTTCCGGTTATATTGTTCTGAAATCTTAGTACAAGTTGGTCTAAAATTTCTAAAACATAGCGCATTTACATAAGCGATTAAAGCGGTTTGATAAATTAGTTTTTTCATCATACACTAATTTAACCCCTTATTTCGCTTATGTTCTTATCTTTTGCGTAACTTCAGTTAATAATTAAAACGTTTAGTTATTCGAAATAGGTATATTGGTTATATTAATTAGAATTTATATATAATAATCAAACATTCCTGCATTTAATAGTATTTTATATTTATGGTTAAATTGGGTTCCAATGATCTAACATTAAATGATTTCAAAAAAGTTCTTATTGAAAATCAGTCAATTGAGCTAAGTAATAATGCTATCGAGAAGGTCGAGGCTAATTTTAACTTTCTAAGTAAGTTTTCGGATGATAGTATAATATATGGTGTAAATACGGGATTGGGACCAATGGCTCAATATATTATCGAGGAAGACAAATTAATTGAGCTACAATATAATTTGATTCGCAGTCATGCTTCTGGAAGTGGAAAAAACGTTCCGGATATATTTGTTAAAGCGGCTATGATTGCTCGACTTAATTCTTTGATGCTCGGTTATTCGGGTATTCATAAAGATATAGTTGAGTTATTGAAAGCATTTATAAATTTAAGAGTATACCCAAAAATACCTGAACATGGCGGAGTTGGTGCAAGTGGTGATTTGGTACAGTTAGCGCATCTTGCGCTTGCACTAATTGGCGAGGGAGAAGCTTCATTTCAGGGAAAGATCGAACCGGTAAAAGAAATACTATTAAAGCTTGATTTGCAACCAATTGATATTCATATACGCGAAGGACTTGCATTATTAAATGGAACATCAGTAATGACCGGTATCGGATTGATAAACGTTATTAATGCGAAAAAATTATTGGAATGGAGTCTACTTTGTGTCAGCATAATTGCACAAATAGTAGAAAGTTATGACGATTATTATTCAATAAAACTGAATAACCTGAAAAATCATAAAGGTCAAATTAATGTTGCAAAGTGCTTAAATAATATACTTTGGGAAAGCACTTTAATAAGAAAGCGTGAAGATCATTTATTTAATGGAAAACATAAATCTGGTGGAATAAATGAAAAGGTTCAGGAATACTACTCAATAAGGTGTACCCCTCAAATTCTAGGTCCTATATGGGATACAATTGAGTTTACGGAAAAAATACTAATTGAAGAATTGAATTCCGTAAATGATAACCCTGTTATTGATGAAGTGAACAATACTGTTCTACACGGAGGAAATTTTCACGGTGATTATATCTCGATTGAGATGGATAAATTAAAAATAGCCGTTACCAAGCTTTCGATGTTAGCGGAAAGACAATTGAATTTCCTCTTAAATAATAAATTAAATGAAATTCTTCCCCCATTCATTAATCTGGGAAGGATGGGATTAAATTTTGGAATGCAGGGAATGCAATTTACTGCAACATCGACTACAGCAGAAAATCAATCTCTTTCATTTCCAATGTATGTTCATAGTATACCTAACAATAATGATAACCAGGATATTGTTAGTATGGGAACAAATTCTGCAATTATTGCTCACAAGGTTATAGAAAATACGTTCGAAGTAATAGCAATTGAATTAATAGGAATATTGCAGGCGGTTGACTATCTTGGTATAAAAGATCGAATGTCTTCAAAAACATCTAACATTTATTATGCTCTCAGAGAAGTCGTCCCGGTTTTTGTTAACGATTCCACAAAGTATGAGGAAATACAAAAAATAAAGGATTTACTTTTATCTTATGAGCTCGATGTTTTAACTTAATTGATATGAAGTAATATTTTAATATATGGTAATGTCTCAATAAAATATTTACGAAAATGAAAACTTTTACTATTTTTATTTTAATAAAATAGTACATACACCGATATATGTTTTTTAATTCGAATTATATCTCTTACTTATGGTTAACCGTAAATATGCATTGGTAACGGGCGGATCAAGAGGAATAGGGCGTTCTATTTCGATAAAACTTTCTGAAATGGGTTATTATGTTCTTATTAATTATAACAATAACATTGATGAAGCTAAAAAAACTCTTGATATAATAAGATCCCAAAAATGTGACGGTGAGATATTGAAGTTTGATGTTTCAAAATCTGCCGAAGTTAATAAAGTATTACAGGATTGGAGTGATAAAAATCCTGATTCTTATATTGAAATACTGGTAAATAATGCCGGAATAAGTAAAGACGCACTATTAATATGGATGTCCAATAAAGATTGGAGCGATGTTATTGATGTTTCATTAAATGGTTTTTTTTTCGTAACTCGTTCTGTGTTAAAAAATATGCTTATTAAGAGATATGGAAGGGTAGTTAATATAGTCTCGCTCTCCGGGTTAAAAGGTTTACCAGGGCAGTCTAATTATTCCGCAGCAAAAGCAGGCATCATAGGTGCAACTAAAGCCTTAGCTCAAGAAGTAGCAAAAAAAAATATAACTGTTAATGCAGTTGCACCAGGATTTATTAAAACTGATATGACTGCAAATTTAGATGAAAATGACTTAAAAATGATTATCCCTATGAAAAGATTTGGTAAAGTTGAGGAAGTTGCAGACATTGTTTGTTTTCTTGCATCGGAAAAAGCATCCTATATAACCGGAGAAGTAATTTCAGTCAATGGTGGGTTATCTTCATAGTAAATAATTTATTTATATTTTATTAAACTTTTATGTGGATTTAGTATTGAACAGAGTAGTAATAACCGGAATTGGAGTTTATTCGTGTATAGGAAAAAATGTAAGTGAAGTTACCGATTCTCTGCGTAACGGAAAATCAGGCATTGGTATTGATCCGGTTCGTAAAGAATTGGGATTCAGATCTTGTCTTACTGGAATTATTGAGAGACCAAAATTGAAATCACTACTTCCCCGAACTCAAAGGACTAAATTAGCTGAAGAAGGTGAATATGCGTATTTAGCTACATCTGAAGCTATCAATAATGCTCAGATTGATGAAAATTATTTTAACAATAATGAGGTAGGAATTATCTACGGTAACGATAGTTCATCTTTGGCAGTAATTAATTCAGTAGATGTAATGCGAGAAAAGAAGGATACAATGCTCTTAGGTTCTGCACCGGTTTTTCAATCGATGAATTCAACTGTTACGATGAATTTATCTGTGATCTTCAGGTTGAGAGGAATCAGTTTTACTGTAAGTGCAGCCTGTGCAAGCGGTTCACACTCTGTAGGTCTGGGATATCTCATGGTTAAGTACGGACTTCAAGAAATGATAATCTGCGGAGGTGCACAGGAAGTTAATTCTTATTCTATGGGAAGTTTCGATGCTTTGAGTGCATTTTCAGTTAACCACGGAAATCCTACAAAAGCAAGCAGACCATTCGACAGAGATCGTGATGGTTTAGTCCCAAGTGGAGGAGCAGCCACAATTATTGTTGAAAGCTATGAATCAGCAAAAAAACGCGGTGCTAAAATACTCGGAGAAATTGTAGGATATGGTTTTTCTTCAAATGGGGAACATATCTCGGTTCCTAATGTAGCCGGTCCAACAAGAGCAATGGAATTATGTTTAAAAGACGCAGGTATTGCTCCTGAAAAAATTGATTATATAAATGCCCATGCTACTTCAACGCTAGTCGGCGATGAATATGAAGCAGTTTCAATTGATAAGCTATTTGGTGAATCGAAACCATATGTCAGTTCTACAAAATCTTTAACGGGACACGAATGCTGGATGGCAGGTGCCAGTGAAATCGTCTATTCTATGATTATGATGGAAAATTCATTTGTAGCACCAAATCTTAATTTTGAAAACCCTGATGAAAAGTCTGCAAAATTAAATATAGTATCGGAAACTAAAAGCACAAATATTGATATGTTCCTTTCAAATTCATTTGGATTTGGAGGAACTAATTCTGCCATACTAGTGAAAAAAAATAATGGATAAATAATGAAGAATGAAGAAATAATACAAAAAATCAATACTCTGTTAGTCGATGAATTTGAGGTCGAAGCCGATCAATTAAATCCATCTGCATCAATTATAGATGCTTTGGGTATCGATAGTCTTGATTTAATTGATCTTTTAGTACTGATTGAACAAAACTTCGGTTTTAAAGTTGAAACAGAGGAAGTTGCAGAAATTAAAACATTGCAAAATTTCTATGATTATATAATAAAAAGACTTAACGGGAAATAATCATAGAAAAATTCAATACATGTTTTGCAAAGATTTTGATTTAAGTCTGAGGTACCTTCATTACTTTTTTTAATCCGGTAATATTTATCATTATCTACTTTTAAACAACAGTCCGTTTTCTTTATTGGATAAAATGGTATGCTTTTTAGGATAGAGGATATTCGATGAATTCTTGGACTGGTAAAACGCGTGGGGGAATGCTTGGTTATAAAATATTTTTCTTTTTGTTAAGAAATTTTGAAATAAATATTTCATACTTTTTTCTTCGATTTGTTACTTTTTATTTTGTTTTTTTTTCACCCAAAGCATTCAAGGCTATTCACAAATTTTATCATTCCGGATTAAAATATAGTTCAAGTAAATCACTTCTTATGATTTATAAAAACTATTATTCCTTTGGGCAATCAATTCTTGATAAGATAGCAATTCAATCAGGATTTTATAATAAATTCTCATATGATTTTAATGATGAGAAGTATTTACTTCAATTGATAGAAAAAAAGTCCGGTGGAATCTTAATTAGTGCACATTTAGGAAATTGGGAAATAGCTGGTTATCTATTAAACAGATTGAATGCAAAGTTTAAAATTGTGATGCTGGATGCAGAACATCGTAAAATAAAAAGAATGTTGGAAAATGTAATGGGTGAGAAAAGAATTGATGTAATTGTTGTAAAGAACGATAATTCCCATGTTTTTGAAATCTATGATTCAATTAAGAACGGCGATTTTATATGTATCCAGGGCGATAGATTTATTGAAGGTAATAAAACGGTGCTAATTGATTTTTTAGGCAACAAAGCTCAATTTCCGGTTGGTATGTATTATCTAGGAGTAAAATTTAACCTACCTGTTTTATTTGTTTTTGCAATTAAAACGGAAGCAAAACATTATAAGTTTTTTGTTTTCCCGGCAAAAAATTTAATCCATAAACCAAGTGAGATACTAAAAAATAAAACTTCTGAAATTATTTGTGAGTATGTTAATTATCTTGAAAAAATGGTAATTAAATATCCTGAGCAATGGTACAACTACTACAATTTTTTTTATACTGAAGATAAATAACAAAATATTGCTGGTTTCCGCCAATCAACATGTAACACCTTATCCGGTGTACCCTATAGGACTATCATATATAACAACCTATCTGAAAAAAAGATTACCGGAATTGGAAATTAAAATATTTGATTTTAACATTTCGGATATGTCTGACCTAATAGAAATTTTGGAGGAATTTAATCCATGTATTGTTGGAGTATCACTAAGAAATGTTGATGATACAAATTCACTTTTGCAAAAACAGTTTATCGAAAGATATACAAGCATAACGGACAATATTAAGGCTCATTCCCAATGTATATTGGTTATTGGAGGTTCTGGTTTTTCAATTTTTCCTAAAATTATATTCGATAAAATCTCTCCTGATTACGGCATTCATGGTGAGGGCGAGGAAAGCTTCTTCAACCTGATTGTAGCTTTAATGAATCAAATGCCGGTTGATGATATTAAAGGACTCGTTTTTAGAAATAATGGCGAGATATGTATAAATAAAAAAGAAAACTGTTTAGATCATCTGGAAGTTACTATAGAAGAAAATATTGTAGATTACTATTGGCATAACAGTGGTATGATAGGTATTCAGACAAAACGTGGATGTCCTTATGATTGTATTTATTGTACTTATCCGATTATTGAGGGAAAAAAAGTTCGAGTGCTCGATCCCGACAAAGTTGTATTTACTCTTGAAAATCTTTATTATAAAAAAGGAATTGATTATATATTTTTTACAGATTCCGTATTTAATATAAGAAATGAAAACAATATTGAGCTAGCGAAAAAAATTATTGACAGCGGGATTAAAATAAAATGGGGAGCATACTTCAGTCCAAGTAAGTTAAATCATGAAATATTATCGTTATTTAAGCAATCGGGTTTAACGCATATTGAATTTGGTACGGAATCATTTTCAGATATCCAATTGAAAAATTATCATAAACAATTTTCAGTTGATGAAGTAATAAGAGTGTCTGAAATTACTGATACACTTGGTATTTATTCTGCTCATTTCTTAATTCTTGGTGGTTTTGGTGAAACAGAAGAAACCTTAACGGAAACTTTCGAAAATTCAAAAAGAATAAAAAACTCGGTTTATTTTCCAAGTATTGGCATGCGCATTTATCCAGGAACGCCACTTCACCAGTTGACGATAAACGAATCGATTATCTCATCAAAGGAGGATTTACTGGAAGTTAAATATTACATTTCAGATCAAATTGAAGTTCCCAAAATTAAAGAAAAAGCATTAAATACAGGAAAACGCTGGATTTTCCCCGATGAAGATTTATCAGATATAATAATTAAGATGAGAATTAAAAATAGAAAAGGACCATTATGGGAATATCTGATATACTAATAAATGATTTTGAAAAAATATTGGAATTAATTCCTCAAAAACCACCAATAGTGATGATTGACAAATTATTGTATTCTGATACAAAAAGTGCAAGAACTTCTTTAACTATTAATAAAGATAATATTTTTTGTGAATACGGGTACTTTACTGAACCCGGCATTATTGAAAATATGGCTCAGACGGCTTCTGTAAAAGTTGGTTATGAAGCTAAAATAAACAAACAAAAAGTTCCCGCAGGATTTATAGGCGAAATAAAAAAATTAAAAATCTTTCTATTACCAAAAATCAATGAGGTATTAATTACTACAATAACCATTGAATATGAAATACTTAATGCATTGATAATTAATGCCGAGATATATGGTGACAAAAGAAAGATTGCGCAGTGTAAAATGAAAATCTTTCTCGAAAGAGAATAACATTTCAAAGATTTAAAATAACCGGGATATCGCAAGGAGATTAAAACTGGGAAAAGAAATTCTTTCCTGCAGTTCAAAATCACAAGTGAGATTTAATGAAGTGGATTCACTCGGGATTGTATGGCATGGCAATTATTTAAAATATTTTGAGGACGGACGTGAAGCTTTTGGTAAACAATTTAATTTTACTTATATGGATATTTTTGGAAAGGGTTATTTTGCACCGATAGTTAAAGTAAATTGTGATTATAAAAAACCTTTGGAATACGGTGATTCAGCAATTGTTGAAACCATTTTCGTTGATACAATTGCTGCTAAAGTAATTTTTGATTACAAGATTTATCGTGAACGGGATAAAGAACTTGCAGCAAGTGGCAGTACAACACAAATTTTCATGGATAGCAACAGACAATTAATGCTTACAGTACCGCCTTTTTTTGAAGCTTGGAAAAAACACAACGGACTTAGGTGAAAAATTCGGTCTTCATAATTTCCGATAATATTATTACTTCACTTGGATTTACAAGTGAGGAAAATATCAATAATATGAAATTAAATAAATCCGGTATTAGATTAGTTGATGATCCTGATTTATTTATCCAACCTTTTTTTGCTTCGATTGTAAATAAAGCTGAACTAAATGCAAAATTTTCTCAATTATCCGATCCGTCAAAATTTACACATCTTGAAAAAATGATTATCCTGTCAATTTATGAGGCACTTAAAAATACCGACGTAGATGTAAGTAAAAAAAATACACTGATTATTATCTCAACAACAAAAGGAAATATTGATTTATTAAATAAACAGAATAAAGGGAATATTGAACAAAACCGGGTTTATTTATGGAATGTAGCAAAAGTAATTCAGAAATATTTTTATAATCCTAATTTTCCTGTTGTAGTTTCAAATGCATGTATTTCAGGTTTATTGGCAATAATAATTGGAGCGAATTTAATAGAACTTAAAAAATATGATAATGTAATTGTTGCCGGCGCAGATGTAGTGTCCGAATTTATTGTTTCCGGCTTTCAATCATTTAAATCATTGAGCGATGGTCCCTGTAAGCCTTTTGATATTAATAGAAATGGTCTCACATTGGGTGAAGGTTGCGGAACATTAATTCTATCCTCTAATAATTTAAATACGGAAAATATATTATTTGCCGATGGAGGAACAGCAAATGATGCTAATCATATTTCGGGTCCCTCAGTTAACGGTGAAGGATTATATCTGGCAGTAAGAAAAACACTTCAAAAATCTCAACAAAAAGGAATTAAAAAGATTGATTATATATCAGCTCATGGTACTGCAACAAGATACAATGATGAGATGGAGACTATTGCATTATCAAGAGCAAATTTATCTGGAGTACCTGTTAATAGTTTAAAGGGATATTGGGGACATACACTTGGTGCTGCAGGTATTATTGAATCAATTGCGTCAATACATTCAATGAGAGGCGGATTTATCTTGAAAAATTCGGGTATGGAGAACCAGGATTTTTCAGATAGGATTAATGTTATTGATAAATTAAGTACACAGGAAATTAACTCGAGTTTAAAAATATCCTCCGGTTTCGGAGGATGCAATGCAGCTGCAGTTTTTACCAAAGCAATCTGAACATAGATGATTACAGCTTACAGCATAATAAAAAATAATGTGTCGATAGTAAACGGCAAACCATTCTTAGCTGATAATAATACCGAAACATTTTCAAAGTTTGTTGAACAACTCTATAAAAAACTGAATATTCACTATCCAAAATTTTATAAGATGGATAACTTAACAAAACTCGGATTTATCAACTCCGAATTATTGTTACAAAATAAAAATATTAATAGTTATTATTCGGAAGATGAAATAGGGCTGGTCTTTGCCAATAAAAGCTCATCTTTGGATACTGATTTGAAGTTTTATTCAACTATTGAAAATAGGAATCAGTATTTCCCTAGTCCCTCGGTTTTTGTATATACTTTACCAAATATTATGTTGGGTGAAATTTGTATTCGAAATCGGTTTAAAGGAGAAAATGCTTTTTTTATAATGGAGAAATTTGATTCAGAATTTATTCTTGAATATTCCAGGCTCTTATTAGATACAAATAGAACCGAATGTTGTATCGCAGGTTGGGTAGAATTGTTACCCGATAATTTTGAGTCGCTGTTTTTTTTATTAGAGAAAAAAAAATATAATAATAATTTAAAAACTTTAGAACTTAAAAATATTATAAGGCAATATGAAGATTATGGAGCAATTAATCATTGAGTTGAAAGAAAAAATTATCAAGAATCTTAATTTAAAAGATTTAACAATTGAAGATATCGATACAGAAGCTCCTTTGTTTGTAGAAGGATTAGGACTTGATTCCATTGATGCGTTGGATCTTATTGTTATTCTTGAGAAAGATTATGGAATAAAAATTGAGTCTATTGATGAGGGTAAAAATATTTTAAACTCTGTAAAAAGCATGGCTGAGAAAATTATGAGTCATAATTCTGAAAACTAATTTATGCTAAGCAAGGTTTTTGTAACCGGAATTGGAACTGTTACCGGTATAGGAATTAACGTCTCTGAAACATTTAGCTCACTAACATCACAACAGACGGGTATTAGTTCTGCTATATATCTTGATACAATTCATCGAGATGCTATACCCGTGTGTGAAGTAAAAGCGTCGAATGAGAAATTGTGTGAACTCGCAAGTATCTCTACCAAAATTAGACTGACCAGGACTTCTCTGATTGGTATTATTGCTGCAAAAGAAGCTCTGGAGAGTTCCGGAATTACAAATATTTCAGCCAAAAAGACCGGATTAATTTCTGCAACTACAGTTGGTGGAATGGATAAAACGGAAAAATATTTTGGTGACTATAATAGCAATAAAAGATTTAATGAATTTATTTGCAGTCATGACAGTGGAAGCAGTACCGAAATAATTGCTGATCATCTTGGAATAAAAGAATTTATCTCTACAATCAGCACTGCCTGTTCGGCATCTGCAAATGCAATTATTTTTGGAACCCAACTAATAAAGCACGGAATTTTGGATAGAGTACTTGTCGGTGGTACGGATGCCTTAACAAAATTTACATTGAACGGATTTAATGCACTTTTAATTCTTACTAAGACCGAATGCAAACCGTTTGATCAAAACAGAACCGGCTTAGTATTAGGTGAAGGAGCAGGATATTTAGTGTTGGAATCCGAGAAATCAGTACAAGAAGAAAATAAACGAATTATTTGTGAAGTTAAAGGTTATGGAAATGCCTGCGATGCATACCACCAAACTGCTACCTCTCCAAATGGCTATGGACCTTATCTATCTATGCAAAATGCCCTTGAAATGGGTGGATTAAAGCCTGATGGAATTCAGTACATAAATGCACACGGAACCGGCACTACAAATAACGATCTTTCTGAAGGAAAAGCAATCGAACAAATATTTACAGAAAAAGTTCCTTACATAAGTTCAACAAAAGCATATACGGGGCATTTATTAGGGGCGGCTGGAAGTGTTGAGGCTGTATATTGCTGTCTTGCAATTCGGGAAAGAACTATATTCCCAAATTTAAATTTTGAAGAACCAATGAAAGAATTAAGTTTTACACCTACTGATAAAGTTGTAAAAAATATTAATATAGAAAATGTTATGTCAAATTCATTCGGTTTTGGAGGAAATAATTCCTCAATAATTTTTTCAAGGTGTTGATGGAAGCATTCATTAAGGGAATTGGAATCGTTTCACCACAAAATACAACTGAAGGCATCAAGTTCTTATCCGAAGTGGTAGAGTATAATTCGGGGTATATGTCTTGTGTTGAACCGGTATATAGTAATTATATCAGTCCGGTTATTTCCAGAAAGTTAAGCAGAATTTTAAAATTAAGTATTGTAGCTTCTAAAGTTTGTCTGTCGAATTCAAGCATTGAAACGCCGGATGCAATTATAACCGGAACCGGTTTAGGCTGTATTCAGAATACCGAAGATGTATTAAATTCAATTCTGGAGAATAATGAAAGCTTTATAGTACCGACATCTTTTATTCATTCAACACACAATACTATAAGTTCTCAAATAGCGATTTATTTGAAATGTCATGGTCAGAATCTTACTTTTTCACATAGAACATTTTCTTTTGAAAGTGCTGTTCTGTACGGCATGATTTATTTAGCCGATAAATATGGTGAAAATGTTCTTGTTGGAGGTGTTGATGAAATGACTCCAACTCTTTTTGATATTGGCAGCAAATTAATTTTCAAGAGTATATCTAAAAGTAATTTAAATATGCTGAATGAAAAAAATAAAGGGGCTTATGCCGGTGAAGGTATGGCATTCTTTACTTTGTCATCCAATTATTCCGAAGGAGATTATGCTAAGATTAAAGTTGTTGAAACCATTTATAATCCGGATAGTGTCAATTCTCTAAAATTGAAAATAGAGAAAGCAATTAATAGTGCTGGATTGAGCATTGGAGATATAGATGCTGTAATGCTGGGTATTACAGGTAATTCGGAATCAAATCGTTATTACCAGGAATTAATCAATTCGCTGCTCAAGAATAAAATATTATTATATTACAAACATCTTTGCGGTGAGTATTTTACATCTTCGTCATTTGCATTATGGTGCTGTGCGAATATTTTGAAAAGACAATTCATTCCGTCGATTTTAAGATTAAATAAAAATGAAAATAATTCAATTACTAATATTCTTATATACAATCAATTCAATAATAAAAATCATTCAATAATGTTGTTGGGGAAATGTTAACTTTTAAAATAATAACATCGATCTTCATTGTAGTATTGATTATACAGGTGCTACTATCGTTTTATTATGGAATTGGATTGTTATTAATTGTTATTCCTTTTGTAATATATATTTCTTTTCTTGTTTATGGTTCGGCAAAAATTAAAAGTGATTTTTATTTGAATTCATACTCTTCAAAGCAAACAAAACAAAACATTCTTGCTCTAACTTTCGATGACGGACCGGATGCAAATAACACAACAACTATATTGGATATCCTTGCAAAATATAAAATACAAGCTTGCTTTTTTGTAATTGGAGAAAAAGTAAAAATAAATCCTGAAATACTTAAAAGAATTGATGCTGAAAATCATCTGATAGGAAATCATTCATATTCTCATTCGAATTATTTTAGCTTATATTCAAGCAAAAAGATGCTCTCTGAATTGAAGGAAACAGAAGAAGAAGTTTTCAAAATAACCGGAAAAAAGCTTAAGCTATTCCGACCACCATTCGGCGTAACAAATCCAACGATAAAAAAAGCTGTTTCACAGCTTGGTTACAAAGTAATAGGTTGGAATATTCGTTCATTTGATACTGTAAGGAAAAATAGAACAAAATTAATGAAACGGTTGCAAAAGCAAATAAAACCAGGTTCAATTATTCTATTTCACGATACTTGTTTGGATATAGGTGATTATTTAACGGAATTTTTAAATTACATCTCCTATACTAATTATGAATTTAGTAGATTAGATCAGTTGCTGCAAATAGATGCTTATGAATAAATATCAAATCGTTATACTCATACTTCTAATTCCATATGTAGAAAATACATTCGCCGATTCAGTGGATGTTATGCCTATGCGGAATATAAATAAATTTTTGAATCGTATTGAAAAGGAATCCGAAAATACATTAAGTATTTCAAGTGATTTTATACAAAAAAAGCATCTTAGTTTTATATCCAATGATGTGATTTCCAAGGGGAAATTGTATTTTAAAAAAGATAATCTACTTCGATGGGAATACTACAAACCTTACAAATATATAATGGTTCTTAACGGTGGAAAAATTTTCATTAAGGATAATGACCAGGTTAGCTCTTTTGATATTCATTCAAGCAAAATGTTTACCGAAATAAACGATATAATGCTCTCAGCTATAACCGGCGAAATATTTAAAGATAAGACGAAATTCACACCTGCTTTTTTTGAAACAAACAACGAGTATAAAGTGAAATTAAATGTTATCTCAGGGGATATGAAAAAGTATCTAGAAAAGATTGTTCTATATTTCAGTAAACACGACTATAGTCTCACCAGGTTACAAATGATTGAATCGAACAATGACGCTACAGACATTATTTTTTTAAACAGAATTCTCAACAATGAAATCCCTGATAAAATATTCAACATTGATTAGCCTTGTATTTTTAGTACTATCCTGTTCAAGTTTTTATGATAGTCTAAAACTGGTTGGTGTGAAAAAATTTGAAGATGTTGAGATCAAACCTGTCTTACCGGAAAGGTTTAGTTTTGCAACTTTTAAAGTTGAATTTGAAGTTGCCGGTAAATTCTTTAGCGGCACATTGTTTATAAAACGAACCGGTGAATCCGTTTATAAAAATACAATAATAAATAATGCAGGATTAAATATAATTTCATTCGAGTTTAATAATCGTAACTTCTCTTTGATTTCCTGTATCGAGGAATTAAAAAACCAGTACGTCATTAAAACATTTGAAGATGATTTCAGGAATATATTGTATTTACCTGACAGCACTTCTGAAATTGAATTACTAAAAAATGAGGAACTTCAGAGTATTTATCTGATTAAGGAATCGGAAGATATGTTATATTATTTTTTTGATGAAAATCAAAATATAACTCAACTGGATTTGGTTTGTGAAAACGAAGCGTCTGTTCGCGACTTCTTTTCATATAGTGAAGAATATAAAATTGCTACAATAGAAATTATTCATTATAATTTCCCGTTGAATATTAAAATCACAGTGACAAAAATGGAGTGATTTACGTTACTTGACAAATTTTTTACAATAAAAAAAATCGCTTCAAGAGGTACACATTCGGAAATAATTATTATCCTGAATAGCAGCCATGAAATATATCGGGGACATTTCCCTTCCGTTCCAATAGTCCCAGGTGTATGCTCTATTCAAATCGTAAAAGAAATAGCTGAATTAATATTAGATCATAAATTGATGCTTGAAAATTCCAATAGTATTAAATTTTTATCAAGGATAAATCCACAAAAAATCAATGAATTAAAGATTGAAATGGAAATAACAGCTGATGAGAATAGTATTTATGCCGTTGATACAACATTCAGCTCAAGGGAGGAAATCCAGTTAAAATTTAGAGGAGAATTTAAAAATTATACTGATGATTAGTATTATTAATCCTTTACATTAAAAAATATACCTAAATAAATCTTAACTGTATTAAGACAAAATTACATTCTTTAAAAAATATTAGCATCTTTTTATAAGCAATGTTTAGTAATAAAACATATGAAGACATATTTAAAGAAAAAAAATGCTGTGTAATTATTCCAACTTATAATAACGATAAGACTTTAGGAAAAGTAATTGAAAGTGTTTTGGAATATACTTTACGGATAATTATTGTAAACGATGGCTCAACAGATTTAACCAAACAGCTTCTTCAAAAATATAGTGAATTATCAGTAATCAATTTCGATGAAAATAAGGGGAAGGGGAAAGCATTACGGGCTGCATTTAAACACGCATTAAATCTTGGGTATCAATTTGCAATAACAATGGATGCCGATGGGCAGCATTACGCTAATGATATTCCAACCATCATTAATACTCTAAATACAAATTCCCAATCGATAATAATCGGTTCGAGAAATATGGATCAGGATGGTGTTCCCGGGAAAAGCAATTTCGGAATGAAATTCTCGAATTTTTGGTTTTGGGTTGATACCGGTATTAAAATGGAGGATACACAGTCGGGTTATAGGTTGTATTCGCTGAATTCAATTTCAAAATTAAAATTATTAACTAACCGGTTTGAATTTGAAGTTGAAGTTATTGTACGAAGTGCCTGGTCGGGAGTTTGCTTTAAATCTGTTCCTGTTAAAGTTAAATATTTCCCGGAGAAAGAAAGAGTATCGCATTTCCGTCCTCTGCAGGATTTTACAAGAATTAGCATCTTGAATACTGTACTATTTATATGTGCAATATTTTACGGTCGTCCGAGAATGTTCTTGAGAAAGTTGAATAAGGCGAATGTAAAGAAATTTATTGATAAAAATTTTTTCTTTAATACAGAATCAAATCTCAAATTATCCTTATCCGTAGCGCTTGGTGTATTCTTAGGAGTATCGCCGATATGGGGATATCAAATGGTTGTGGCATTGTTTTTTGCCTATATTTTTAAGCTTAATAAGTTGATAGTAATAGCTGCCTCAAACATCAGCATACCTCCGATGATTCCACTCATAATTACCGCTAGTATATTTACCGGTGAGATAATTCTAGGTGTTGATAATTTGATGTTTAGATTTTCTTCTGAAAGTACTTTCGAATTTATTAAAAACAACTTATTGCTTTATGTTGTAGGTAGTTTATCGGTAGGTTTAATACTCTCATTATTTTTTGGTTTAACTACATATTTGTTTTTGAAATTATTCCGAAAGAAAGCAATAAGCAGTTTAAAGTGAAATTCTGGAACTTAGATAATTGAAAATATTTATTAAAGATAAAGACTGGCAGCAGAAACCGGTAATTTTTGGAATTATCGCTTTACTGATGGTTTTAATTGCAGGTATATTTGCTTCTCAGATTCAGTTCGAAGAAGATATCTCAAAATTAGTTCCGGTAAATAAAGAAATTAAGAAATTCAATTCCATTTATAAAAATTCCACTTTTTTTGAACGGCTTATTTTCAATGTATCACTGGAAGACTCTACTTTACCGCCGGATCCGGATAAACTAATTTCATTTGTCAATGATTTCGTCGATTCTCTGAATAAATCGAAAAACAGATCTGGGATAAAAGAAATAACTTATAGAATATCTGATGAGATTATTAACGATTTGTATAACTACTACTATGAAAATCTTCCCTTCTTTTTAGAGAAACAAGATTATGCCGGAATTGATTCGCTGATTTCTCAGGAAAGAATAAATCCGATATTAGAAAATGATTACAAATTACTTGTATCACCTGCAAGTATGGTTTTGAAAAAATTCATTTTGCGGGATCCTCTTAGTCTTATTCCTAAAATTTTAAATCGATTTCAAAGACTCCAATTCAGCGGGAATTTTGAGCTGTATAACGGTTACATTTTAACTAAAGACAAGAAAAATCTACTTTTTTTTGTATCTCCCCGGTATCATTCAAACCAGTCTTCCGAAAATAATATATTATTGAAGCATATAGATAAAGTAATGAACCAAACTTTATCGAATCATAAATTAGTACGTGCAGAATATTTCGGGAGTATTGCAGTATCGGTTGAAAATTCGCGAATCATTAAGTCCGATGTATTAATAACCGTTACTATTTCCACAATATTATTGATTTTATTTATTAGCCTATTTTTCAGAGTAAAGTGGGCATTTTTATTAACCTTCTTACCTGCATTATTCGGTGCGGTAGTTTCTCTGGCAATTTTATATTTGATTAAAACCAAAATATCTGCAATTGCATTAGGTGTTGGTTCAATATTGTTAGGGCTTGGAGTTGACTATGCTCTTTATATGCTTTCCTATTTTAAGGGAAGAAAATCTATTTCAAAAATTCGTGAGTTAATAGCACCAATCATACTTTGCTCGATTACTACAGCAGCAGTATTTTTCTGTTTAATATTTGTAAATACAGAAGCACTTCACGATCTCGGTCTATTTATTACCTTCAGTGTCCTCGGTGCCGCTTTTTTCTCGATTATTTTTCTTCCTCATTTTATCAATGTGAAGAATGATGACTCCGGTGAAACAGGGAGTGTCAATTCAAAATTAATTATATGGTTTTCAAATTATCGTTTCGATAAGAATATTTATTTGCTCGTTCTGATAATCGCTGCAACTATTGTTTTCGTCTTTACTTCACAAAATGTTGAGTTTGAATCCGATATGAGAAAAATGAGCTATGTATCGGAAAAATTAAGAGAAGCTGAGAATAATTTGAATAAAATCAGTGATATTTCTCAAAGGAATGTTTATGTAATATCATCGGGTGTTGATTTACAAGATGTATTGGAAACGAATGAAGCTGTCTTAAACAAATTAAAAATTTTTAAAAAAGAACACGTTATTAAAAATTTCAGCTCGATAAGTCCGATTCTACCTTCGAATTCACTACAGCAGAAACGTTTGAAAATGTGGAATAAATTTTGGCAATCCGGCAGGAAAGATTCGTTAATCACTTATATCCATAAAGGAGGTAAGAAGCTTAATTTTACATTAAATGCGTTTGATGATTTTATTTCTCGGCTTAACAAACAATACGGAATTATTCATATTGATAAGTATCCCGCTATAAAAAGTCAGTTTATAAATAACTTAATTACAGTTGATGGGAAAACAATAAATCTGGTAACTATTGTAAAAGCCGGTTCAAGATTAAACGATAATTTTCATAAATCTTTTTCATCATTTTCTAATGTGATTGTTGCAGATATTCAGCACCTTACAACAAAAATGGTAGAAATGTTAAAAGACGACTTCAAAATGTTAATTGATACATCCTCAATTATAGTTTTGTTTATTTTATTGGTTGTGTACGGCAGGATAGAACTAGGTATAATTGTATTTTTACCTATAGTAATCAGTTGGGTGTGGATATTGGGAATAATGAGTCTTGTCGGAGAAAAATTCACAATTTTTAACATAATCATTTCTACTTTAATTCTAGGTACAGGCGTGGATTATACAATTTTAATAACAAGAAATACGCTGCAGGATTATAGATATTCAAAAAAAGATTTACCCAGCTATAAAACCGGTATTTTTTTCTCTGCTTCCACTACGATAATAGGGGTTGGTGTATTATTCTTTGCTCACCATCCTGCATTAAAATCAATAGCTCTACTGCCAATTGTAGGTTATTGTAGTGTGGTTTTAATTACTTTTATTCTCGAGGTTCCTATAGAAAGATGGTTACTGCTAAGTAAAAAAGAAAAAGGAACATATCCCATAACAATAGTTACTATGTTTTTTACTTTTATTACTTATTCATATTTTATTTTAGGGTGCTTCCTCGTTTCACTAATTGGATTTACGTTTAAGTTATATCCATTATCTGACAGAAAAAAGAAATATCTGTTTCACTTTCTCCTTTCCAATTTTGTAAAATCTCTTATTTATTTGGCGGTGAATTTGAAAAAGGAAATCATAAATCCGAATTCGGAGAAATTGAAAAAACCCGCGGTTATAATTTGCAATCATCAATCAGTTCTGGATATCTTATTTATTTTGTCGATACATCCCAAACTTATTATGATGACTAACAATTGGGTATGGAATTCAGTGTTTTTCGGAAAAGTTGTTCAATTTGCCGACTTTTATCCGGTTACTCAAGGAATTGAAAACAGCATTTCTTTATTAAAAGGAAAGGTGGAAGAAGGTTACTCAATTGTTGTTTTCCCGGAAGGTACTAGATCTGTAGCGGGAAAAATTAAAAGGTTTCATAAAGGAGCATTTTTTATTGCTGAAAAATTATCTCTTGACGTCCTTCCTGTTCTAATCCATGGCACTGCAGATTGCATTAGAAAAGGCGAATTTTCTTTGCGAAGTGGAAAAATAACATTGAAATATTTAGATCGAATTCCTATTGATGATAAATCTTTTGGAGATAATTATTCAGACAGAACAAAATCAATCTGTAATTATTTTAGAGAACAATATAAGGGATTGAAGAAAAAACAAGAAACTCCAAATTACTACAAGGACAGATTAATTAAAAACTATATTTATAAAGGTCCCATCCTTGAGTGGTATCTTCGAATTAAACTAAAATTGGAAAATAATTATATTTATATAAACGACCTGATTCCCCATAAAGCACGAATCGCGGACATCGGATGCGGCTATGGCTACGTTTCTTATTTATTAGGTTTTATATCAGAGGAAAGACAAATTGTTGGAATTGACTATGATGAAAATAAAATTATAACGGCACAAAACTGTTTTTCAAAAAAAGAGAACATCCATTTTGAGTTTGCCGATATTTCTCAATATAATCTAACAGAGAATGATGTTTTTTTATTAGTTGATATTCTTCATTATCTTCCATTTGAACAACAGAGAAAAGTATTAGTGAATTGTATTAATAACCTTGCCGAGGGAGGATCGATTATAATTAAAGATGCGGATAATTCACTTTATAAAAAACATATATTTACGAAATTATTAGAATTTTTTTCAACTAGCTTAGGTTTTAACAAAGTTGGTTATAAAAAACTTTTATTTAACGATAACAAATTTTTCTACAAGATTGCTGATGAATTTAATATGAAAATTGAACTGATCAGAGATTCAAAATTTAGTTCAAATAGAGTATTGGTATTTTCCAAATAGGTTAGTTTTTATATGCAAAAATATGATGTAATAATTATCGGATCAGGATTAGGCGGATTGATCTGTGGCACTATTTTAAGCAAGGAAGGTTTCAAAGTTTGTGTTGTCGAACAGCATTGGCAGATTGGCGGGTGTTTGCAAAATTTCAAACGAAAAAATTCAGTATTTGAAACAGGTGTCCATTATTTAGGAAGCATGGATGAAGGACAGGTTCTACGTCGTTATTTCAATTACCTCGGGATAACAGACAAATTAGAATTTCAGAGAATGGATCCGGAAGGATTTGATATTATTTCTTTTAATGGGGATAAAAAAAAGTACCGCATTCCAATGGCTGAAAAGTTTGAAGAGGTTCTGCTTGAGGATTTTCCGCATGAAAAAAGTGCTATAACAAAATTTCAGGAAGTAATAATAGAGATAAATACTTCTCTTAAGTTAGTTAGTCTCGATAACACTTTCACATATAATTTCCTTGAGAGCAAGTATTTTAAAGTGGGTGTATATGACTTTCTAAAATCCATAACCGATAACACCAGATTACAGAATGTACTTGCCGGGAATAATCCGATCTATGCCGGTGACCGGGAAAAAACACCCCTGAATATCTATGCAGTGGTAATGAACTTTTTTATGAACAGCGCCTGGCGCTTAATTGGTGGTAGTGCACAAATTGCTAGATCGTTATCGGATACGATTACAAATAACGGTGGAACAGTTTTATCAAAATATAATGCAACTCAATTTGTTTTCGAAGGGGATAAAATAAAATATATTCTGTTTGAAAACGGGGAAACTATGGAGGCACGTTATTTTATTTCAAGTATTCACCCTCAAAAAACTTTAGAATTAATTGATCCCGAGAAAATAAGATCGGCTTATAGAAAAAGAATTTTAAGTCTGGGAAATTCCATCTCTGCATTTACTTTATATATAAAATTTAAAAAGGATTGTTTCCCATATATTAATTCAAATATATTTCATTATGATTCTTCCAATGTTTGGGATTTGGAAGATTATAATGAAAAAAACTGGCCAAAAGGTTTTATGTTTTATACCCAAGCGACTTCTAAAAACCAGCAATACACAGATTCAGCGATTGTACTTACATATATGAGGTATGATGAAATGAAAGAATGGGAAAATACTTCAATCGGTAAAAGGGGGGATTCATATAAAAAATTTAAAGAAATGAAATCAGAAAAAATAATTGATTCTCTTGAAAAACAATTTCCCGGAATCAGAAATAATATAGAAAAACACTTTTCTTCTTCTCCACTAACTCTGCGGGATTATTTATTCGCAGTTGAAGGAACAATGTACGGAATTGTTAAAGATTTCAGGGATCCATTAAGAACTTATATAGCTCCTAAAACTAAAATTCCCAACTTGTTTTTAGCTGGACAGAGTACTAATATTCATGGCGTACTAGGAGTAACCACAGGTTCATTTTTAACCTGTTCGCAGTTGATACCTATGGACAATCTAATGAATCGAGTTCGTAATGCCTAAACAAAAATCTGGCTGTACTAAGAAACTGATTCTAATCGGTTTAAGCAGTACTATTTTGATAGCTGTAATTTTAGCCTTACTTTTCAAATCTCTTGTAAGTATTGACCCCCCAAAAATTAATGAAACAATAAAACCAGTTCAGAAAGTGGTAATGGTTGATTCCAATACTTTTTATGTAGGTAATAACTGGCTAAAAAAGAATAAATACGGATTATGGGAGCTATATGTTGAAGGATACCCATATCAACGTGGGCTGTACAGCGGTATGTTAACCAAAAACTTGTTAGAAAAACAGGAGACTGCTTTTGTTAACCAGATAAATACAATGATTCCTAACAATTTTTATTTATTCTTTTTGAAGATTCTTGTGGCATGGTTTAATCGAGATCTGGATAAATATGTCCCATTGGAATATCAAAAAGAAATCTACGGAATCTCAAAATCGTCTCCACACAAGTTTGATTATATAGCCCCGACATATCAACGACTATTAAACTACCATGCTGCTCACGATATCGGACATGCCTTAATGGGGATGAATTTTGTGGGTTGTACTTCTTTTTCTGCCTGGGATAATTACACTATCGATAGTACCATAATTGTAGGACGAAATTTTGATTTCTATGTGGGTGATGAATTTGCTAAAGAGAAAATAATCGAATTTGTTAATCCTTCGAACGGTTACAAGTTTATGATGGTAACCTGGGCGGGAATGATTGGGGTGGTTTCGGGAATGAATGAAAAAGGTCTAACGATAACGCTAAATGCTGCAAAATCAGATTATCCAACCAGTGCGGCAACACCGATTTCTTTAGTAGCACGTGAAATACTTCAATATGCAAAAAACATTGATGAAGCTTTTGAAATTGCTAAAAAAAGAAAAACTTTCGTCTCTGAATCAATAATGATCGGTTCAAAATCAGATAATAAAACAATTGTTATTGAAAAGTCACCCAATAATATCGGTTTGTACGAAACAGACAGCAGCGAAATTATTTGTACGAACCATTTCCAAAGCAGTACATTCAAAGATACCCCTCTTAATCTTCAGAATATTGAGGAAAGCGCATCGATGTATAGAGATAAAAGGGTGAAACAATTACTGCTTCAAAAGCCGAAATTGAACATCAACAGAGCAAGTGAAATATTACGTGATGTTAAAGGTTTGAATGGTAGAAACATCGGTTTGGGGAACGAAAAAACTATCAATCAACTGATTGCTCACCATTCTATAATCTTTGATCCTACCAGATTGATTGTTTGGATTTCTACAAGTCCTTACCAATTAGGAAGTTTTGTTGCATATGATCTTAAGAAAATATTTAACAATTCGCCGAAAGAAAATTTATATGAAGTTTTGCGAACCGATAGCCTAACAATTCCACCGGATAAGTTTTTATATTCAAAGGAATATAGAGAATTTACAATATTCAGAAAATTAAATCATAAAATTCAAGATATTATTAATGAGGGAAAGGATTCTTCGATTAGTCAAAATCAGATTGATACATTTATAAATAGCGATACCGAATTCTATAAAGTCTATAGAACATTGGGTGATTATTTTAGCTATAAAGGAAATTCGAAAGAGGCGATTCGTTATTATAAAATTGCGTTGGGGAAAGAGATCGCTACTCTAAATGAAAGAAATGCTATTGCTTCAAAAATATCTCAACTACAGGAAAACGAATAAACAGACTAAATGGATAGACCGAGAATCGAATATAGCTCACCGAAAGAAATAAAAAAATTCCAGGAGAAATTATTAGGTGAATTGCTTCTTTATTTAAAGGAAAAGTCACCTTATTACTCTGAATTATTTTTAAAAAACAAGATTAATATTTCAAAAATTAAAAAGCTCGAAGATCTGCAGTATATTCCGGTTACAACAAAGAATGATCTTCAATTAAGAAATAATGATTTTATCTGTGTTGAGAAAGGGAAAATAATTGATTACGTAACTACATCCGGTACTTTAGGTGATCCGGTAACCTTTGTACAGACTGATAAAGATCTTGAACGGCTTGCTTATAACGAGGCAATTTCTTTTGAATGTGCCGGCTGCAACAAAAAAGACGTACTGCAATTGATGACAACAATCGACCGGCGGTTTATGGCTGGACTTGCGTATTTTTTAGGTGCTCGGAAATTAGGAGCAGGAATGATTCGTGTCGGTTCGGGAGTGCCTGAACTGCAATGGGATTCCATTAAAAAATTTAAACCAACTGTTTTAGTCACCGTACCGTCTTTCATTGTTAAACTAATTGAATTTGCTGATAAGAATAATATCGATGTGAACAACTCGTCAGTCAGAAGTGCAATTTGTATCGGTGAGCCTTTAAGAAATGCGGATTTTCATCTAAATAAATTAGGGGCTAAAATAAAGGATAAATGGGACATCGATTTATTTTCAACCTATGCTTCAACAGAAATGAGCACAGCTTTTACAGAATGCAAAGCGAACAGGGGAGGACATCATCACCCTGAACTAATAATAGTTGAACTTTTAGATGACAATAATGAACCTGTTAAAGAGGGAGATACTGGTGAAGTGACAGTATCAACCTTAGGAGTTGAGGGAATGCCACTTCTCCGTTTTAAAACGGGGGATTTGTGTATTCCTTTTTATGGACAGTGTACCTGCGGCAGAACAACTATGAGATTAGGACCGGTTGTAGGACGGAAACAACAAATGATAAAATATAAGGGAACAACCATATATCCACCTGCTATTTATGATTTGCTGAATAATATTGATGATGTTGAAAACTATTGTGTTGAAATATTTACTAACTCAATGGGCACTGATGAAATAATAATCAAAGTCGGATGTGATAATCCCCCTGAAGGATTTGAACGAATCATTAGGGATCATTTCAGATCTAGATTACGTGTAACCCCAGTAATTAAAGTTAAAACTATTGAATCGATTAATAAAATAATAATGCCTTCTGGAACCAGAAAACCAATTACGTTTTTTGACCGGAGAGTATAATGGTATTGTGAATGTGAGTGAAATAAAAGAAAGGTAACTCTTTTATTGGTTAAGCGAGCTACCTTTTCTTTCAAATTTATTCTTAGAGATATGCAATTATATAGTTAGCCAATTCTTTACCGGCAAGTGCATAGGATTCTTGTAGTCTCGTAGCCACATCAAAATCAAATCCTCCTCCAGTTCCACCCCGACAGTCTTCAATTTGAAAAACCGCGAGGATTTTATCCGGATTATCGGTTTCAACAAATAGTGCAACTGCATCAATTTCAGCATCTTTTCTCGATACCCACACATTCCAACCCGGCTCTAAAGTTGTAGTTTTTAAAACCAATGTATATTTAGTATTCTCTAAACCTGATTTGAATTCGGCTTTACTTTGAGCATACTCATTAAGTAATTCTTCGAATTTCGGTTGGAATTTTGCTTCTCTGTTACCATACCATTCCTTAAGCCATTTATCACCTTTGCCGGGTTCAGACTCATTTTTTTCTTTAACTTTCTCATCCACATATTCTTTTTCCGACTTATCTCCTACTTTGAGATCATCATAAACGTATTTTACATTAAATAAATTTTCTCCTTTAAGGAAACTTAAATTTCCTTCGGATAACACAAGTGAAGCTCTACTGCAACCGAATAATCCCCAAAATAGAATAGCAGAACCAAGCAAGTAAAAATATTTTTTCATTCTAATCCTCCTTTGAAGTTTATTGAAACTAAATTTTGTATAACTCAGCATTAACTATTTAAAATGATAAGCCGTGGATAGAGAATAAAGGTGCATAGACTTTTTTAAGGATTTTCTCTTAATATGATCGAGTACAATTTTAATAGTTCTGGTCAACTAATTTATTCGCTTACCGGTTATAGGTCAGGTAAATATAATTTTTTTTGTTCTTATATCAAAAGATACATTCATATTGGCAATCCTGTTGAATGGGACAAAGTTGCCAAGTATAAATTTGAAATCAGAGAAAAGGTTTTATAATAGCCTGTATTAGACAGATTTTAACAGTTATATTTTCAATCCCTCATTAGAATAAATCCATTTGTCCATTTTTTATCGAAAAATCCTTATATATTAATGAATAAAAAACTAATTACAGTTGTATTACAAATAAGCTAATAGCTAAAATTTAGAAATCTATTGGAGACATCACATGAACTCTAAAAATAATTTTAAGATTTATGTAATTTTGATAATGATACTTCTTTATTCTTCCCTTAACGCTCAAAGTAATTCATTAATGCCCAGTGGTATTGCCGGTTGCAATCGTAGCTATTCACAGTTTCTAAACCAAGTTCCCGTAGTATTTCGTGATAATTTCTCAACAAATATTCCCAATACATTATTAAAGGATTCTATTATTTATAATGATAGAATTAAATTATTACCAAATAATATTAGCTTCATGGAAAATTGGTTATGGAGTGAAAGCGGATTTGTGCGTAAGCTTGGTA
>Ga0210133_1000174_pt1 | contig 26081 bp, 24 predicted proteins | sample Joice_ThreeSqC_D_2_FD_184874 | JGI IMG/M metagenome (GOLD analysis project Ga0210133, IMG submission 184874) | Wetland microbial communities from San Francisco Bay, California, USA, that impact long-term carbon sequestration - Joice_ThreeSqC_D1... | ecosystem: Environmental > Aquatic > Marine >...
GCCACCCGCTACGAGAAGACCTCTACCAACTTCCTCGGTTTCGTCCTCTTCGCTGCGGTGCGAGTATGGCTCGCCTGATTTTGGGGACAGGCCCTAGTCAACTTCCGTGTGCTGCTCATGGTGTGAACCTGGGTCGAAGGGGGTGACGCAATGACCAGAGGCTGAAGGGAATCCTCCTCCGAACCTTGGCAGACCGAGTCATCCACAAGAGCAGTGGTGGCCGAGTGTGAAATCCGTCTGGCCAACCGTACTTTGTCATCCAGCTACCGGCCGTTCTCCTCCGGGCGCGGGGGCGTCTTTGGATCCGTGCGACCAGGATGGGCTGGTCCGAAATCAGTGAATGATGCGATGAATTCAGGAACTTCGGCATTTCGCCCAGCGGCTGCGAACCCCGTCCGGCCAAGGGGAGAACCGCCCCGGCCGGTCGCGAGTCTTGCGACGGGCACGGCGACGTGGCCGGCGATGCGTAGACACGCGAGCGTGCGGGCCGGGGGACAGCGGCCACGAAAACTACGACCATTCCGAATGCCCAGGGTGCCCAATTGCCTGAAGTTGATGGCGACTTACCCGCAAGAGAAGCAGCCGAGGGCAGGTCGCATCTGGCGGGGTGTTCGACCTCGGCACGCAGAAAAGGACGACCCGGGAACCTGGGAGGCCCACGTTTCTCTTCGGAAGGAACCGGCAACACGGAGAGCCGGACAAGAATCTCCAACGTGCAACCCGTAAGCGGACGCAGGGGTTGCCGGGTCGAAGCGCAAGAACAAGCGTGGAGAGAATCTGCCAGGAAGGCTGTGTTTCGACCGCGCAGGACGCGATCCACTCGTGTGGGCAAGGTGAGTGAATTCAGGTGCGTGTAATGAGATGGCGCCGCTCCCGCCAAGATCGTCAGGCCGCGCTTCCTTGAGGTCGTCACCACGCCGGAGCGCTACCGCGCGAGCTCCCGGCAGCCCTTGTCCTCGCCTTTGTCGCACGCTCGCTGGAACAGCTCGGCCGCGCGGCGGGTGTCGCGCTCCAAGCCGGCCTTCCCGTCGCGGTACGCGTAGCCCAGGTAAACGCAACCGAGCATGGCTCCATCGTCGCAGGATTTCCGGTAGAGCTCGACCGCGCGCTTTTCGTCCTTGGCCAAGCCGCCCCTTCCGCTGGCGTGCATGCCGGCAAGGTTGGTACAAGCACACAGCAAGCCACTGTTGCAGGCCTTCTGGAAGAGATCGACGGCGCGCTTGTCGTCCTTGGCTAGCCCCCCCTTGCCCTGCGAGTACATGAGCCCGAGATTCGCGCAGCCGACCATGCTTCCCCCGCCCGCACACCCCCTCTGCAATAGCTCTGCGGCGCGCTTTTCGTCTTTGGCGAGCCCGCCTTCGCCGAGAAGGACCATGGTTCCCAGGTTCGAGCATGCGGGCAAGAAGCCGCCATCGCAGGCCGTCTGATAGAGCTCGCTTCCTCGCTTCTCGTCCTTGCCGAGCCCGCCCTTGCCCGCAACGAACATGGTTCCCAGCTGCGAGCAGCCGTAGGCATTGCCGCCGTTGCAGCCTTTTTCGAAGAGCCTGACAGCGCGTGCCTCGTCCTTGGCCAGCCCGTCCTGGGCGCAACAGTACATCCTGCCCAAGGACGAGCATCCGTAGGGATTGCCGTCCAAGCAGGCCTTCTCGTACAGCTCGGCCGCACGCTTCTCGTCTCTGGCAAGGCCGCCCCTGCCATACTCGAACATGTAGCCAAGCAAGGCACAGGCAGGCGTCCTGCCGCCCTCACAGGCTCTGCGGTATGGTTCCACGGCGCGCCGCTCGTCCTTGTCCCTTCCGGCGTTCCCGAGGAAGTAGGCGCCGCCGAGCGCCGTGCACGCCCTGACGTCGCCGCGGTCGCAGTCACGGTCGAGGTGGTCGGCCACCGTCCCATCCGGCCGTGCTCGTCGAGGATCGAGACACCCTGTGCCGGCGAGCAGCTGGCCTGCCAGGGCCGAAAGCACAGCGCACGCGATTCGCGTGGTCGACGACGCCCGTCTGAGTTTCGAAAACGCCGGCGCGACCATGCGCTGCATTGTATCGCAAACGAACCCAGGATCTGGACTGGGTAGCGGCAGGGGTGGAGAAGATCCTCGAAAACCCTGCCGGGGCAATCTTGGTGAGCGCAGCGGCAGTTCCATCCATGTCCCCGATTCTCTCGGCCCTGCCGATGTGCGGCGATCGCGCTGACGCGATCGGCATCCCGCGGTTCCGCAGGATCGGCTCCAAGCTGCGCCGTGGGGAAGTTTTGCACCCTCCATGATCGGCTTGCTCGCCGCGGTTGGCGCCGCGGCCCCGGGCGCTTGACCAGGCGGCAGCCGGCGGGCGAAATAGGTGAGCTGAATTCCGGCCTGGTGCTACTACCTAACTTGGAAGGTCTTTCCAATTCGTCTTGCCTGTTAGAAAGTGCTCGCCATGAAGTTTCCAGCCCGCGCAGCTATTGGGGCGCGTCCGAGAGTCACGGTTCTCGCAGTTTCCGCCGTCGGCCTCTTCGCGATCGGATGCGTGAACCTGGAAGAACCCGCGGCTGTGAAGGCGTGCGCCGGCAGCATCCAGGGCTGCACCAACGATTCGGTTCCCGTCGGCAAAGATGCTGCGGCGGATCGGCCCGCGCCTGGTCCAGACGTGCTGGTGCAGAACGACACCCGCACCCCCGAGCCCGATCTCCCGCCCGCTGGTCCCGACGTGCAGACCAAATCCGATCTCGCGGCCGATGTGCCAACCGACCTGCCCGGATCGTCGGACACGGCGGGCGGCTCCGCTGATACGGACAATCGAGACGCGGGCGCCGGCGACACCCGGGACGCCCTCCTGCAAGACTTGCTCGGCCCAGATAGCGCGGACGCGCTCGGCCCCGATCTGGTCATCGCCGACACCGCGAAGTCCGATCTGCCTGGACCCGACGCCAGCCCCGATGTTCTCCAACCCGACCTGGCCAAGGCCGATGTGCCTGGTCCGGACTTGGGCAAAGATCTCGCGCCCGACAACGCGCCCGATGCCGCCCCGGATCAGGGCAGCGACGTGGTGAAGAACGACACGGTGTCCGGCAACTGCATCTCGCAGATCATCGCCGCCGGCTACTCTGCGGGCACGGCCCCACCTTGCAGCGCTTGCAAGGAAAACTCGGCGTCGCTGGCCGCCAAGTGCACCGCCATGCTCGACTGCCTGGCCCCGCCCAAGACCTCGTCCGACTTCACCAACTGCCTCAACTCGGTCGCCGGCAGTAGCGTCGTCGCCGATTGCGTGACAGCCTTGACCGCGGTTGGTTGCCCGAACGGCTACTGACCACTTGCCATGAGATGCATCCTCTTTGGCGCGACCGGCGAAGTCGGCGGTGCGGTTGCTCGCGCGCTGACCAAGAGTGATGTGTGCACGCACCTGACCCTGCTGGGCCGCCGCGCGGTCGCCGGATTCGAGGACCAGGCCAAAGTCGAGCAGGCCGTGGTCGATACCGACGCCGCCGACTTCGAGGACGTGGTCGCGCAGACGGCCCGCGGTCACGACGCCGCCATCAGCTGCGTCGGCATCGGCAGCGGATCTCTGGCGATGAACGAGGAGCGGTTGATGGCCATCGAGGTCGGCCTGGTGGGCAAGTTCGCCCGAGGCTGCAAAGCCGCCGGCATCCAGATCTTCGAGCTTCTGACCGCCGTGGGCACCAGCGAGACCCGCACCACATCGCGCATCATGCCCGTCCGGGTGATGAGCAAGAAGCACAAGACCGTGGTCGACGTCGGCTTCGCCAAGCTGGCCATCTTCAAGCCCGGCATGATCGTGGGCAACGCCCACACCCCCCGCTGGGCCACCCTCTTCACCGCCCTCATCCCGGACGCCATCGGCTGGGGGAACATCCGGCAAGAAGATCTGGCGCAAGCGTTCGTCGCCCACCTGGCAAAGCGAGCCCCATCGCAAAGCACGCCCGTCGTCAGCTACGAGAACAAGGGCATGAAACAGCTCCTCCGGGCGTGAGGGCTGCCCGGGGAGCGCGCGAATCGATCAGGCCTGGCGGTACTAGTTGTGATCGTTGCGGCGGACGGACTCGTCGGTCTCTCCGCGGCTGGTGAGGTGCCGGACGTCCTCGCCCTCGACCATGAAGATGACCATTTCGGCCAGGTTCGTGGTGTGGTCGGCCATGCGTTCGAGGTACTTGGCGATGGATTGCAGGCGGGTCGCGCGGTACACGTTGTGCGCGCTCTCCATCATGAACGTCAATAGCTCGCGAAAGACCTGCGCGTACAGCGCGTCCACCACCTGGTCGCGCTCGATGATGTTGCGCGCACGGGCCGCGTCCTTGGCCACGAAGGCGTCGAGCACGTCGCGCAGCATGGCCTGGGCTTCCCTGCCCATGTGGGGAATGTCGACATAGGGCTTGAGCTGGGGCTCGGCGTTCAGCTCGATCACCCGCTCGCAGATGTTGACGCCCAGGTCGGCGGTTCTCTCGAGGTCGGTCACGACCTTGAGCACCAGCGTGATGAAGCGCAGGTCCGAAGCCACCGGCTGTCGCCGCGCCAGGATCTGCAAGCACAGACCGTCGAGCTCGACCTCCATGCGATCGACGATCTTGTCGGCCGCGATGGTGCGCTCGGCGAGCGCGGTGTCTCGTTCCATGAGTGCCGTGATGCTGTCCCCGATGATGGTCTCCACGTGGCTGCCCATCACCAGGAGTTGTTCGCGCAATTGGTGCAGCTCGTGCTCGTACTCCCGGTCGGTGTGTTCGCGTCCAAACATGGGTATCTTTCTCGCCGCTATCCGAAGCGGCCGGTGATGTAATCCTCGGTGCGAGCCTGCTTCGGCTTGGTGAATATAACCTCGGTGCGGTCGAATTCGATGAGGTCACCCATGTAGAAGAAGGCCGTGTTGTGCGATACGCGGGCGGCCTGCTGCATGTTGTGGGTCACGATCACAACGGTGTAATCGCGCGCCAGCTCGTGAATCAGCTCCTCGATGTGCGCGGTCGCGATGGGGTCGAGCGCCGATGCCGGCTCGTCCATGAGAATGACGTCGGGTGCGACGGCGAGAGCGCGCGCGATGCACAGGCGCTGTTGCTGGCCCCCGGACAGCCCCAGCGCGCTTTCGTGCATCCGGTCCTTGACTTCCTCCCACAGGGCCGCCTGCTTGATCGCGGCCTCGACCCGTCCGCCGAGCTCGCTGCGGTCGTTCATGCCGCCGATGCGCAAACCGTACGCGACGTTTTCGTAGATCGACTTGGGGAAGGGGTTCGACTTCTGGAAGACCATGCCGATGCGCCGGCGCACGGCGACCGCGTCCACGCCCGGGCCATAGATGGGCTCGTGGTCCAGCCTGACCTCGCCTTCGACCTTGCAACCGGGAATCATCTCGTTCATGCGGTTGAGCGAGCGCAGAAAGGTCGACTTGCCGCACCCGGAAGGGCCGATGAGCGCGGTGACCTGCTTGCCCGGAATGGTCAGGGTGACCGGGCCCATGGCTTTCTTGCCGCTGTAGTAGACGTAGAGATCGCTGACTTCCAGGCTGCCAGCCGGCGCTTCCGTTGTCTTGACTGCTAGGTTCATGCGTGACTTCCAGCGAGCTTCTTGCGCATGCGAGAGCGGACCACGATGGCGGTCGCATTGAGTGCAAAGGTGAGTATGAGCAGAACCAGAACCGTGGCGTAGAGCAGCGGCCGGGTGGCATCCACGTCGGGCGACTGCGTTGCCAGCACGTAGACGTGGTAGCCGAGTTGCATGAACTGATCGTGTAAGGTGTGAGGCAGCTTGGGCAGGTAATAAGCGGCCCCGGTGAAGAGAATGGGGGCGACCTCGCCGGCGCCGCGGCTGATGGCCAGGATGGCGCCGGTCAAGATGCCGGGCAGGGCTTGCGGAAGGACAACGTGAAGGATGGTCTGGAACTTGGTCGCGCCCAGTGCCGCGGATGCATAGCGTACCTCCCGAGGCACGGCCGCGAGGGCTTCCTCGGTGGCCACGATGACCACGGGCAAGGTCAAGATGGCCATGGTCAGCGCGGCCCACACCAGCGCCGGTTGCCCGAAAACCTTCTGTCCGCCGTAGAAGAGCTTGTCGATGCCGCCGCCCGCGAACTGCACGAAGAATCCCAGGCCGAAGAGCCCGAAAACAATGGACGGCACGCCGGCGAGGTTGTTGACCGCGATGCGCACGATGCGCGTGGCGAAGGCGGCGGGATTGGCGTACTCGCGCAGGTAGATGGCCGTGGCCACGCCCGCGGGCAGCGCGGCCAGGGTCATGAGCAGGACCAGCGCGACCGTGCCGAAGATGGCGGGGAAGATCCCACCGGCGGTCATGCCATCCTTGGGCGCCTGGACCAGAAAGCCCAGGGTGAGGCGAGGCGCGCCGTTTCTGATGACGTCGATGAGGATGATCGCGAGGACGATCAGGATGAGGAGCGTCGCCAGTCCCGTGGCGATCCACACCACGGCATCGCCCAGGCGGGGCCGGCCCGAGCCCTTGAGCGACGAACCCTTCACGGCGCAACCCCCATGCGACGCTTCATGCGCATGATGGCTTGGTCGCCGGCGAAGTTGATGCCGAAGGTGACGATGAAGAGCAGCACGGCGAGGGCGAAGAGGACCGTGTAGTGTGCCCCGCCGAAGACGACCTCGGCCAGCTCGGCGGCGATGGTCGCGGAAAGGGTACGCACGGATTCGGCAGGATTCGCCGAGATGATCGCGGCGTTGCCGGAGGCCATGAGCACGATCATGGTTTCGCCGAAGGCTCGGCCAAGGCCCAGGGCGATGCCGGCCGCGATGCCGGGCGCGGCGGCGGGGAGTACCACGTGGGTGATGGTTTGCCAGCGGGCAGCCCCCAATGCCACCGAGGCCTCTACGTAGCTCGGGGGAACCGCACCGAGCGCCTCCTCGCACACCGTGAAGATGACCGGAATGACCGCGAACGAGAGCGCGACGCCGGCGACCAGGGCGTTCAAGCGCGAATCGAGGCCGAGAGCGTCCTGGAACCAGGAGGCCATGACCATCAAGGCAAAGAAGCCGAGAACCACGGAGGGAATGCCCGCCAGAAACTCGATAGCCGGTTTGACTACCTCGCGGACGCGCCGGCTGGCGTATTGGGAAACGAACACGGCGGCGCCGACCGCCAGGGGCACGGCGACGATCATGGAAATCAAGGTCACCTTGACGGTTCCCACGATGAGGGGCCAGACGCCGAACTTCGGGATCTCGGACACCGGCTGCCACACGTGCTCGGGCGCGTCGTAACCCGGCCATTGCTGGATGAACCACATCTTGGCCAGGGTCACTTCCTTGTGGATCTCCGCGCTGGTGAGCAGGGGCCAGGCTTCCTTGGCGATGAAGATGAAGATGAGAATCATCGCGGCCACCGCGGAGTAAGCCAGGATGTGTATGGACTTTTCGGCCAGTCGATGCGCCAGCGGTGGGCGGCTTCTTTCGAGTCTGAGTGGTTTGGACGTAGCCGTCCCAACGTCCGGCCTGCCGCCATCGTTCCTCTGCATCATGGTGCCGACGCCAATACCTTGATCATCGGCGCTTGTGGCGGGCGGAGAAATCCGAGGGTGCGGTTCCCTGGGGTCCCCCACGTCGGCCTCGGTGTTGCTTCCATTCATCCGCACCTGATGGTGCAAAATCCGCGTGGCGCCTTGGGGCCGGTTCTGTGACATTTGTGTGACATGCCGATGAAAATCGGGAGGATCCTGGCTTGGATCCTCCCTGGATTCTTCTTTTCGGCGGCTCCGCTTCGGGCCGTGCGACTACTTTATCGGGAAGTAACCGACCTTGGTCACGATGTCCTGCCCCTCCTTGGAGAGCACCCAATCCACGTAGGCCTTGATGTCGCCGGCTGGCTTATTGCGCAGGTAGAGGAAGAGCGGGCGGGAGAGGGGGTAGCTTCCGTCCTGCACGTGGGCGAGATCGGGTGTTACTCCCGGGCTCTTGTCATCCTTCTTGACCAGCAGGACGTGGATTCCCTTGGCGTAGGCCGCGCCGCCGTACCCGATGCCGTTCTTTTCCTTGGATACAGCGTTCACCACGGCAGCGGTGCCGGGCATGCTCTGAGCGCGCTGGGTGTAGTCGGCGTTTTTGAGCACGTGCTCCTTGAAGAACACATAGGTGCCCGAGCTGTTTTCGCGCGAGTAAACGATGATCTTCGCGTCGGCACCGCCAACCTCCTTCCAGTTGGTGACCTTGCCCGTGAAGATCAGCCTGAGCTGATCCATGGTGAGCGCCTTGACCGGATTGCCGGCGTTGACGTAGACCGACAGACCGTCACGGGCGACGGGGATTTCCACGCCCGTGGTGTTGTAACGCTCGCGCAGCTTCGCCTTCTCCGCCGTCTTCATGGCGCGCGATGCTTGGCAGATGTCGGTGGTGCCGTTGATGAGCGCGCTGATGCCGGTTCCGGATCCCCCGCCCGTGACCTGAAGGGTCTTTCCGGGATTCTTGGCCATGTATCTCTCGGCCCAGCGTTGGCCAAGAATGACCATGGTGTCCGAACCTTTGATGGTGATGGCGGAGGCTTGCGCGGCCAAGGGGCTGGCGAAGGCGGCGGTGAAAAGCAGGATCTTCGTGGAGAGTTTCATGGTGAATCTTCCTTTCTGGTGGTCAGGTGGTTAGAACTTCGCCTGGAGTTGGGCCATCGCGAAGTCGTTGTCCTTCTTCGCTCCGGCCTGTTCCGTGGGGTGTTCGTAGCTCACGGTCGCCCTGATGCTGGACGACGCGTAGTACAGCAGGCCTCCGCCGGCGGTGATCACGCGGTCGCTCTGTGCGGCGGTCTTCTCCTTGCAGCCGGCCGCGATGCTGTCCTCGAGCGTATCCTTCATGTCGACGCGTGCGAAGGCTCCGAAGTCGCCCGAGATGTTCTGTACGGCTGTCAGGATGAAGCCCCAGGTCGCGCTCGACTTGCACGGGTCGGCGGCGATACCGTGGTACTGGCGGGCGGTATCCTTGCCGTAGATGACCTCGCCCTTGAGCGCGAGACCGCCCACGCCTGGCAGGTCGATGTAACCCTGCACGTCGGCTCCCAGGCGATACTTCCAGCGGCTGTCGGGAATCGCGGCGCTGGTCGCGGTCGGGGGGGTGATGTACAGGCCCTTTCCGAAGTAACCGGACACACCACCCACGATCTCGCCGAGGTCGACGCCAAGGCGCCCCACCCAGTCCTTGAATTCGTTGGGGTCGTTGCTGCCGAACGGGGCCGGATCTTTGCTCGCCGCCAGATTCTTGGTCCCATCGAAGACGGTCCCGTTGACCAGCGCCACGGCGAAGTTGAAGAATTCGTAGCTTCCCTCCAGGCGGGCACCCCGGTCACGCTCGCCGTCGAAGAAGAACTTGTGGATGACGGCGCGCTCGGGCATCTCGCGGGCGCTGTTCGACTGGAGCAGTTCGTAACCGAAGGGATAATTGAACTGGCCAACGGACAGCTTCAGATTGAGCGGGGTCCAGGTATCCACGAAGGTGGCGTAGACGTCCTTGATGGCAAGGCCGTCCTTGTTGTTGCCATCTACTTGAAAGACCGCCTCGGTGTTGGTGCCCTTGTAGGCGGCTTTGAAGTAGGCGTGGCGAACCAGAAAGCGGTTGCCGTTGGTGGCGGTCGCCGTGCCCGTGCTCGAAAAGGTGGCTCCGTTGGTCGAACCGTCGTGCCACTCGTAGCGGCCTTGTACGTATCCGGAGAACTTCAGCTTGGAGGCGCTCGAGATGGCGGCTTCCTGCGCAGCGCTGGTCTCCTCCAGACCGGCCACCTTGCTCTGCAGGGCTTCGATCGTCGCGGCCATCTCGCTTTCCCGCGAAGCGGGCTGGGCTGCCTCGGGAGCGGCCGCAGGCACGGCGGGCTCGGCTGGTGTGGCCTCGGCGGCTGTGGCCTCGGCGGCTGTGGCCTCGGCGGGGGCGGCTTCGGAGGTTGCTTCGCCGGCTGACTGCGGCGCGGTTTGGGCCAGGGCTGACGGCGCAGCCAGAATCAGGAGGGCGGGGAAGAGGAAGAGGATGTGTTTTGTCATGCCCGCCAGGGTAAATGACGTGTGTGACAATCGTGTTACGGAGTAGCAACTTCCGCGCGACGCGCCCTAGGCGGTTCGGGGGAGGGTGAACGCGAAGGTCGAGCCCTTGCCCGGGGTGCTCTCCACGCTGACCTCGCCCCCCATGGCCTCGACCAGGTGCTTGACGATGGAAAGGCCCAACCCGGTCCCTCCCATGTCGCGGGAGCGTCCCGGATCCACGCGGTAGAAGCGCTCGAAGAGTCGTGGCTGATGCTTGACATCGATGCCGGGGCCGTTGTCGGACACATCGACCTCAATCTTCGCGCCCGCCGCGCGCGCACTGATCCCGACGCTTGCGCCTTCTGGACAGTACTTGACGGCGTTGTCGATGAGGTTGGTGAGAATCCTGTCGAAGGCGCTCCGATCGGCGCAGGCCTGGCGGAGCGCATCGGGAATCTTCACCGCCAACCGGATGCCCCGCGAGGCCGCGCGTTGGGCGAAGGGGGCCACGCTCTTTTCACAAAGCGCGACGAGATCGACGGTCTCGAGGTTCAGGCGAAACTCCTTGGCTTCGAGCTTGGACAGATCCAGCAAGTCGTTCACCAACTCGCCCAGCCGCTGGCCGTTGCGCTCGATGATGTCGACGAACTCGGTGGCGGCCTTGGGGTCGCGTTTCATGGCCATGCGCAGTGTTTCCGCGGCGGAGCGTACCGAGGCGATGGGTGTGCGAAGCTCGTGCGACACGTTGGTCACGAAATCCCGACGAACGGTTTCCAGGCGGCGCATCTCGGTGACGTCGAAGAGCACGAGCAGCAAGGCCCTGGGCTCGCCCGAAAGCCTGGCGGCGTGAACCATGAGACGGCGAGGCTTGATGCCGGTGACCTCGATCTCGCCGGCCAGGGGTTCGCTGCCGACCAGCGCCTTCTCGACCATGGATTGCAGCTCGGCGTTGCGGATGACTTCGATGGTCGAGCGACCCACCACATCCGAATCGAGGATCAGCATCTCGCGTAGCGAGGGGTTGGCGAGCAGGATGCGGTGCTCGCCATCCATGACCAGCACGCCCTCGCGCATGGATTCCAGGATGCGCCCCAGTAGGGCGCGGTCGTCGCGCAATTCGCGAACCGAATCGGAGAGGTTGGCCGCGAGATGGTCGAGGGTTCGTCCCAGCTCGCCGACTTCGTCGTTCGACTCGATCCGGGAGCGAGCGTCGAGCTCTCCGTTGGCCATGCGCCGGGCGACAGCGGTCAGACTGCGCAGCCCGCGCGACATCACCACCGCAGCCAGGGAAGACAGCAGGACGGCGACCAGCAGTGCCACGACCGCTCCGCCCAGCAGCACCGTTCGCGTACGCGCCTTGGCGCTGTCGACCCAGGCAAGAGGCAGGCTCACCCGGGCCACCATGGCCGGCTCGCCGGGCATGCGCGTGGCTGCGTAGAGCATGCGCGTGTGGAGGGTGGCGGAGTAGCGGATGTTGTCGGTGGTATGGCCCAAGAAGGCCGCCGCGATCTCGGGGCGCGTGCGGTGGTTCTCCAACGATTCGAGATCCTTGCCCGCGACCTTCGAGTCGCCAAGGACCAACCCGTCGGCGCGGATGAAGGTAACGCGAGCCTGCGCAATGGCCCCAAGTTGGTTGGCGAGGCCATCCCATTTGATTTTCCCGGGCTCGGCCCGCGCTTGTGCGGCAGCGCGTTCCGCGACGAGCTGGAGCCGGACGTGCAGGTCCTGACGAATACGGTCGATGAGATCGTCTTCGACCGTGGGCAGCAGGTAGAACTCGGCGGCGGCCACCGAGAGCACGAGGAGGGCGAGAGAAACCAGGAAGAGCTTCCCGCGCGCGCCAAGCTTCATGCCTTCACCTCGGCCACTTCCGAGAAGCGATAGCCGACGCCACGCACGGTTTCCACGTAAGCGCCGGCGGGCCCCAGCTTCTCCCGCAGCCGCTTGACGTGGGTGTCGACGGTGCGCGTGTTGTTGTCCGGGTTGGCGTCCCACACGTCGTCGAGCAAGGTCCGGCGCGATTGAACCCGGCCGCGGCGCTCGTACAAGGTCCACAGAAGCTTCATTTCCAGCGGTGTCAGCATCACTTCGTTTCCGTCGACCCAGGTCCGGTGGGCGCCTCGATCGACGCGTAGAATGCCAAAGCTCAGCTCGACCGTCGCTTCAGGCGTCGCCTGGGAACGGCGGAGCACGGCGGAAATGCGTAAGATCAGCTCACGCACGCTGAAGGGCTTCGACACGTAGTCGTCCGCCCCCAGCTCGAGTCCCACCACGCGATCGATCTCGTCGGTACGGGCGGTCACCATGATCACCGGGACGTCGCGCAGGGACGGATCGCTCTTGAGCTTGCGACAGATCTCGAGGCCGGAGGTGTCAGGCAGCATGAGGTCCAGCAGTACGAGCTCCGGCTGCGCCTGCTTGGCCAGTGCCAGTCCGGCTTCGCCGCAATCGGCCGTCAGCACCTCGTGTCCTGCGCTTTTTAGGTTGTAGACGAGGATCTGGCGGATGTCTTCCTCGTCCTCGACAACGAGAATGCGTGGCATGGCTGCGGCGTTTCTACACCATGAAGCACGTGGCGGCGCAGCCAAAGCGTAGTCGACGTTCGTGCAACGAAAGGGTGACAACGACGAATGCCGCAATACGCATTCGGTTGATTTCACTACAAGGGATCGGGCTCGGCGAGGCATCATCAAGGCAAGCGCGCCGAGCGCACAGTGCCGGAATGAAAGCGATAGCAGCAGAGATGCCCATTGCCGCCATCGATGTGGGGGCCAACGCCGTTCGTCTCGAGATCGCTCGCAGCTTCTCCGACGGAAGCTTCGAGTCGGTCCACCAGGAACGCGACCCGGTGCGTCCCGGCGAAGGGCTCTACCAGTCCGGGACGATTCCCGCGCAGGTCGTGGATCGACTGATCGGCGTCCTGCGCCGCTACGCGATCATCTGTAAGCGCCACCAAGCGCGCGTGCGCGCCGTGGGCACCAGTGCCCTGCGCGAGGCCAAGAATCGGGATGAGATCATCCGGCGAGCGAAGCGCGAGGCCGGGCTGGTGCTGGAAGCCATCTCCGGCAAGGAGGAGGCGCGACTCATGTGCCTGGGGGTGCTGTCGTCGCAGCCACCCAAGGCTCGCTCGCTGTGCATCGACATCGGTGGTGGTTCGACGGAGGTGGCGGGCGCCATCGGAAATCTTCCGACCAAGCTATGGAGCGTGGCCATCGGCTCGGTGCGGCTCACGGAGATCTTCAAGTGTCAAGGCGACATCTCGCGCAAGCAGCTCCGTCTCATGCGCGAGTTCGCCCGCGAGGCGGTGAAAGAATCCCTGCCGGCGGGGATTCGCGGATTTCCGCGGGTGGCACTGGGGAGCTCGGGCTCGATCCGGGCCATCATGTCCATGGCCGCGGCGGAGGGGACCGCGCACGCGACCGCGGAACAGATCTCGCGCACGGTGGAGAAGCTCGCGCGCATGGATCCCGCGGAGAGGCACCAGCGCTTCGATACCAGGCGGGCGGACGTCATCGTGGCGGGCGCGGTGATTTTGGAGGCCATGGCCCACCACCTATCGCTGCACGCGGTGACGGCTGTGGACCGTGGTCTGCGCCACGGCGTTCTCGTGGACTTGGTTCGTCGGCGCTACCGTGACGTCGACGACGCTTCCCTGCTCAATGCCGCGCGCTCGCTCGGCCGGCGCTTCTTCTTCGACGAGGCGCACGCCCTGCAGGTTACGCGACTTTCGCTAGCCATGTTCGATCAACTGGCGGCCTTGCATCGATTACCCATGGCGGTGCGGCCCTATCTCGAGGTCGCCTCGGTTCTCCACGACATCGGACATTCGGTCAGCTACCAGAAGCATCACCGCCACACCGAGTATCTGGTGCGCAACGGCGACATCCCGGGCCTCGCGGATCGTGAGCGCGACATCGTGGCGCGCATCGCCCGCTTCCACCGCCGCAGTCCCCCAGATCTGCATCACCCCGGAATGGAAGGTTTGACCTCGGGCGAGGCGCGCTTCGTGCGCAAGCTCGCAACACTATTGCGCGTCGCGGACGCTTTGGATCGCAGCCACGCCCAACCCATAAGCAAGCTTCATGCCCGCGAGAGCGGAGGACGCGTTGCGATACACTTGAGCACCATCGGGCCCGCGGACCTGGAGCTCTGGGATGTCGCGCACGAAGGCCAGCTATTTCGCAGGGTTTTCGGTGCCAGGCTTTCCGTCCTCACCACGTCTGGCCGTCAGGACAGGACGGTGAAACGGAGAAGACGTCGCTAACTTGTCACAGAATTTCTGCCGGGACTGAGGCAAACTACCCGTCCCTTGACTCCCCGCACGCCAACCAAGGACAAGTCGCAGCTCGCTGCGGAGAATGCCGAGAATCAACCGGGCACGTTCTTCAACCGCGAGCTGTCATGGCTGGAGTTCAATGCCCGCGTCTTGGAAGAGGCTTGCGATACCGGCGTAGCGCTGGCCGAGCGACTGAAGTTCCAGGCTATCGTCGACAACAACCTCGACGAGTTCTTCATGGTGCGCGTGGCCGGGCTCAAGCAGCTGGTGGCCGGCGGTCTTATCGACGTGAACGCGGACGGAATGCTGCCGAGTGAGCAGCTCGCCAAAGTCAGCGCTCGTGTTCACGACATGGTGCGGACGATGTACCAGAACTGGCGTGGCGACATCGCGCCCAAGCTGGCGCACAAAGCGGGGATCGTCTTTCTACGTCCTTCTGACTTGACCGCGGAACAGCGTGCTGGGCTCGAAAGCCGTTTTGCTCGAGACGTGTGGCCCGTGCTCACACCGCTCGCGGTGGACCAAGGCCATCCCTTCCCGGCGCTGCGCAATCGCAGCTTGAACTTGGCCATCCTGCTCCACAAGGAGAAGCAGCGTGTGGCCCGGCGCCATTCCATCTTCGCCGTGGTGCAGGTTCCCGGGGTGCTAGGCCGTATCGTCGAGGTGCAGCCCGCGCCGGAAGGCCAGGCGGCGTTCATTCTGCTCGAGGACTGGATCGCCATGCACGTGGGCGAGCTCTTCCCGGGCTTTCGGGTCGTGGGGTGCAGTCCCTTCCGGGTCACGCGCAATTTCGACTTGTCCATCGACGAGGACGAGGCCGACGATCTGTTGAAGACCATCCAACGCGAATTACGCAAGCGCGAGCGGGGCCAGGCGGTGCGGCTGGAGCTGGCCAGCGATTCTCCCGCCGAGGTGGAGAACTTCCTTCGTGCGGCCCTCCGCCTGGAGCCCATCGATGTGTACCGCGTGGACGGCCCGCTTCGCTTGAGCGATCTCAGTCCGCTCGCCACGCACGCGCAGCTGCGCGATTTCCACGACGAGCCGTTCGTTCCTCAGATTGTGCCGCAGATGCGGGAGGGCGAGATCTTCAAGCACCTCGCCGAGCGCGACGTGCTTCTGCACCACCCCTACGAGTCGTTCGATCACGTGGTGGACTTCGTCTCCGAGGCGGCCGACGACCCCAACGTGCTGGCCATCAAGCAAACCTTGTATCGCACCAGCGCGGATTCGCCGATCATCAGCGCCCTCATCCGTGCGGCGGAGAACCGCAAGCAGGTCACGGCAGTCGTGGAAATCAAGGCTCGTTTCGACGAGGGCCGCAACATCGAGTGGGCGCGTGTACTGGAGCAGTCGGGCGTTCACGTGGTCTACGGTCTGGTGGGGTTCAAGACCCACTGCAAGGTCTCGCTGGTCGTGCGGCGCGAGCGGGGCGTGATTCGCAGGTACGTTCACCTCTCGACGGGCAACTACAACCCCGCGACGGCCCGCGTGTACGGCGATCTTTCCTACATGACCTCGCGAGAGGACTTCGCCAATGACGCCGGTGCCCTGTTCAACCTCATCACGGGCTACTCCACACCCCCGTCATGGAAGCGATTTTCCGTGGCGCCGGTCGGGCTCAAAGAACGCATCATCGAGCTCATCGACCGCGAGGCGACCTTCGGCGACAAAGGCCGCATCATCGCCAAGATGAATGCTCTGGTCGATCCCGACGCCATCCGGGCGCTTTACCGGGCGTCGCAGGCCGGCGTGCACATCGATCTCCTCGTGCGTGGCATCTGTTGCCTGCAACCGGGCGTGCCCAAGCAAAGCGAGAACATTCGCGTTCTCAGCACGGTGGACCGCTTTCTCGAACACGCGCGCATATTCTTCTTTCAGGCGGGCGGCGAGCAGGAGGTCTATTTGTCGTCCGCGGACTGGATGCCACGCAACTTCGTTCGTCGCGTGGAGGTGATGTTTCCCATCGACGACAAGCTTCTTCGCGCGCGCGTCCTCGATGAAATCCTGGGTGTTCAACTTGCCGACAACATCAAGGCGCGGCGATTGCTCCCCGATGGAAGCTACCAGCGCGTGACGCCCACCAACGGCGACCCCGTCGTGCGCAGCCAAGAGCACTTCATCGCGCTTGCGCGCAAGCGTTCCCAGGAAATCGTCACGCCACGTGCCCAAGAGGATCCTCCGTCGGGTGGAACCGCGCTGGCCTTGGCCAAGCCCCCCATCGCAAGGTTTGCAGGTCCCGAGGGCGCCGCAGGCCCGGGCATCACCCCGCCGCCGATCCTGTTCGCCTAGCCCGCGCGGTACGTTCTTTTCCACACCCTCGGTGGAATGAACCACAGCAACCTGCCGCGGCCAGGCTTGGCGGCCCCGGTTTCGATGGCCGCGATCCCGCCCTTGCGGTAGCCGAAGGCTCGGGCAGCCTTGCTGCCAAGCAGGCGTGCGGTCACCTCGGAGATCCAGTTCTCGTGTCCGACTAGGACGACCGTCTCGTCACCGTCGTATTCGGCAAGCGCGCGGCGCAAGGCGGGCCAGTCACCCTCGGTCAACGCGGCAAGCGCCTTGGGCTCCGGCCCTCCCCAGGCCCGCGCGGCGATGTCGGCGGTCTGCCGGGCTCGTAGCAGTGGACTGGTCAGGATGGCAACTGGCCGTGGCGCGATTTGCGCCAGGGCCTGGGCGACTTGGCGAAAGCGCTCTTCACCTTGCGCCGTGAGGGGACGCTCTCGATCGTTCGCGATCCCGTCGCCGAGGGGAGCCGCGATGGCGTGTCGAATAAGGATGAGCTGCATGGGCAATGCTCAGCTTGAGATCGGCGTGGGATGAAATCCCACCGCCGAAAGCCCACGTTGGACGAGCGTAGATGGATCCTCGGCAAGGTAGCGATGGTGCAGCTGATGCATGGTTTCGCGGGCCCAGTCAGCCTCGGCCAACGCCGCGCTGGCCAGGATCTTCGAGCCGCGTTTCTCGTCGGTCAGCGCCTGCCGATCGAACCATTGCGCGAGCACGTAGTGATCGTGCAGGACGCCGATGAGATCTTGCAGGCGTTTCCATGGTTTGGCCTCCCCGGCACGGTCGCCGAAGATCTCGACGTAGATCTCGACCGTGTAGCGCAGCCGGCGGGCCCGGCGACGTAGAGCGTGGAGGGCCTCGATGTCAAGCAGCGTGCCCAGGGCGCCGAAGCCGTCGAGCAGCTTGCGGCTCTCCCGCTCGCACAGGTCACGAATGCGCGCGCAAACCACGGATCGTTCGGGACCGCCGCGCAAGGCAAGCGTCGAAAGATCGCCACGCAGCTGCGCTATCTCCACATCAAGAAGACGCTGCACCATGCGCGCCTGACCGCGGCGGCGCGCATCTGCCAAGCGACGGCGCAATCGGTTTTGCTCAAGACTGCGCTGGGGGACCCGCTTGAGTCTCTCCGAGAAGATCTCCAGCAACACGTCGAGATCCCTTCCGCTGCCGGCGGTCTGGGTCAGCGTGCGCAGCAGGCGCTGCGCGCGCGTGGCTCGCCGGCCATCCGGCTTCTCGGCGAGCAGGCGAAGGGCAACGCGCAGCCGGCGGCCCGAGACACGAAGCTGGTGAACGGCCTCTTCGTCGCCGGCGAGAGCCCCGGGGAAATGCCGGAAGAGTATCGCCGTCTTGCTCTTGATGAGGACGCCGGACATCCGGCGCTGTTGGTTCGCCTGGGTCCGAGCCGAAGGCACACGCATATCCTTGTGTGCTGCGGCAGTCTTTCGGGGCAATTCGTCCGGTGCGGGAACGAGTGCGGGCACGAGGAAACTGGGCATGCGCGGCTTGCCTGCGGGGAGTTATTTGTGATGTCTTGCCAGCGCCGCACGGGCAGAGGCGAGTTCCTTGAGGCGCGAACGATCTACCTCGGGAAACTTCAGCCCGAGCGATGAAAGCGTTTCGATGACGACCGACGAGACGACGAGTCGGGTGAACCACTTGTTGTCGGCCGGCACAACGTACCAGGGAGCTACGTCGGTGGCAGTGTGCCCGATCATGTCCTCGTACGCCTCCATGTAGCTGTCCCAGCACTCGCGCTCGCGGGCGTCCGCCGAAGAGAACTTCCAGTGTTTCTCCGGGTTCTCCAGCCGTTCCAGGAATCGGCGTCTCTGTTCCTTCTTCGAAAGGTGAAGGAAGAACTTGCGCACCACGATGCCGTTGCGATGGAGGTAGCGCTCGAAGTGGCGGATGTCCTCGAAACGCTCCTTCCAAATGTGTTTTCCCACCAGTCGTGGCGGCAGCTTTTCCTTGGCGAGGAATTCGGGATGAACGCGCACGACCAGGGTTTCCTCGTAGTAGGACCGGTTGAAGATGCCGAGCCGTCCGCGCTCTGGCAGGCGCTTGCTGCACCGCCAAAGAAAGTCGTGGTCAAGCTCCTCGCTGCTCGGCGCCTTGAACGCGCTGACTTCGCACCCTTGTGGATTCACGCCGGAGAGAACGTGCTTGATGGTGCCGTCCTTGCCGGCCGCGTCCATGGCCTGAAAGATGAGGAGCACTCCCCAGCGGTCCTGTGCGTACAGCATCTCCTGCAAGCGCGAGATCTCATCGACTCCTTGGCGCAGGAGATCGCCGGCCGCGGACTTCGCCTCGGATTTCATGCCGAGCGTGTCGGCGGGGTCGAAATCACTGAGATGGAACCCCTTGCCTTTTGTGACGCGAAATGCGGATCCAAGTCGTCGTATGTGCTTGATTGAGTGCTTCATGTGATTGCCTGCGTATTGCGGTGAAGATGCGTCACGTTCCTCGCAAGGAGAACCATCTGAAGCCGCTGCGACCTGCATGTCAATCGGACCGTTGCATTCGAGTCACCTTCGGTGGACAAGGACCGACATGGGGCCATGCGAGGATGGCTACGTCCTGCCAATTCGGATGGCCCCGCCTTCTTTGTGGAACACTGTGTCTGCATTGTTCGTGAATGAGTAACGCTCATGTCACACGATTGCCACCTGCGGAGCGAATACTTGCCCCCATGCAGATGGAGGAGATGCGCAAGGATCGCGTGCTCGTCGTCGAGGACGAGGTGGACCTCAGCAGCTCCCTGGCCTATGCCCTCCGTGCCAATGGCTATGACGCCCTGGTGGCCGATCGAGGCACCCTCGCCATTGAAGCCCTCGCGACCTTTCGCCCGGACCTGGTGCTGCTCGATTTGATGTTGCCCGACATGTCCGGGCTGGAGATCTGCCGAAAGGTCCGCGGCACGACCGACCCGGGGCAGCCGGCGGTCATCATCTTGTCCGGTCGCGCACAGGAAATCGATCGTGTCGTCGGCTTCGAGATCGGGGCGGACGACTACGTGGTGAAACCGTTCAGCGTGCGCGAGCTGATGCTGCGTATCGAGGCGCGGCTTCGTACGCGCAAGGCCGCGAGCGAGGCGGGCGTGACCAAGGCAGTGGCCGCCGTGGGCCAGCCGGGTGCCCGCTTCAGTCTACGAAATCTCAGTGTGGACGAGTCGTCGCACCGCGTGTTCGTCGACGGCGCCGAGGTCCACGTGAGCGCGTTGGAGATGCGCGTGCTGGTCTTCCTCTTTCACTCGCCGGGGCGCATGCGGACCCGTCGCGAGCTCTTGACGGAGGTGTGGGGCTATCATCCAGACGTAGCGAGCCGCACCGTCGATACCCACATCAAGCGGCTGCGCGACAAGTTGGGTAGCGCCGCCGACCTGCTGCAGACAGTGCGCGGTGTGGGGTTCCGTCTCGCCGATCCCGAAGCCGGGAACGACCAGTCGCAGTCGGAAGATACCTCGCCAGGAGTTGCCGAAAGGATTCCGAGAGCCAAGGAGATGGTTGTCGGCAAGACGCGCTAAAGGTGCCATCGGGCGGAATGCAGCAGTTGACCCAGATCGGGCAAGACAGACAAACGTGTGGAGGCACACGCCCGCGTTGCCTTCGCGGGCTGCGGTTGCGATCCCGCAATAGATCTATTGGGAAAGGTTGGACAAAGCAGCGCAGGTCAGTGCCCTTGCTTCACCGGATACCAATTACTGAAATCTTGCTGCGACATTCTTGTGACGATTGTGTGAACAAGGCAGAGCCGGAGTCCCTGCATCTGCGAGCCCGTGCTATGTCACCGACCGGTCGACGGGCAGAGGAGCACACGAGGTCGGATTCAAAACCAAGGTCGCGGCCAATACACGCAGCCAATTACAAGGAGACAGAAGAATGAAGAAGATGGTTTTCCCCTTCGCGTTTGCTTCGGTCCTGTGGAGCGCTACGGTTTGCGCGCAGACTTTGGTGACAGGCGCTGGCGCGACTTTCCCGTATCCCATCTACTCGAAGTGGTTCAACACCTACCACAAGCTGCATCCCCAGGTTCAGCTCAATTACCAGTCGATCGGATCGGGTGGTGGAATCAAGCAAGCCACCGAGGGAACCGTGGATTTCGGCGCAAGCGATGGACCCATGAACGAAAAGCAGCTTGCCGAATTCGCACAAAAGCGCGGCGGCCAGGCGCTGCACTTCCCAACGGTTCTGGGGGCGGACGTCCCGACGTACAACATTCCTGGGATCAAAGCGGCCTTGAACTTCACGCCCGCCGCCCTGGCCGGCATCTTCCTTGGCCACATCACCAAGTGGGACGACCCCGAGATCGCCAAGCACAACCCGGGCGTCGCGCTGCCCAAGAAGGATATCGTGGTGGTACACCGCTCCGATGGCAGCGGCACGACCTATGTCTGGGTGGACTACCTTTCCAAGGTCAGCCCCGAGTGGAAGTCCAAGGTTGGTGTCGGCACGTCGGTGAATTGGCCGGTAGGATTGGGCGGAAAGGGAAACGAGGGTGTCGCGGGATTGATTCGACAGACCGCGTATTCGATCGGGTACGTCGAGCTCATCTACGCCGTGCAGAACAAGCTGAGCTACGGGAAGGTGCGCAACCAGGCCGGCAAATTCATCGCCGCCGATCTCGCCTCGGTCACCGCCGCGGCTGCTGGCGCCGCCAAGTCCATGCCCGATGATTTCCGGGTTTCGATCACCAATGCACCGAGCGCGGCCGCATACCCCATTTCCAGCTTCACCTGGCTGCTCATCCCGTCGAAGATCGCGGACGCGAAGAAGCGCCAGATTCTGGTCGACTTTCTCAAGTGGATGCTGCATGACGGCCAGAAGCTGACCGAGGCACTTTCGTACGCTCCGTTGCCTGCCGTGGTCGTCGCGAAGGAAGAGAAGGCGATCGGCCTCATCACGCCGTGAGCAAGAGCGGTCAAGCCATGGCGTCTCCTTCCCCGATGGGGATGACGGAGAGCCGGCCGGGATTCCTCGGCCGGCTGCGCTCTGGCGATGGTATCGCTCGCGCAGTCGTGCTGCTCGCCGCGGTGCTGATTCTGTTGATCACGGCGGTGATTCTGGGCGAGCTGATCGTCCAGTCGAAGCTATCGCGGCACGAGTTCGGCTGGCGCTTCCTGGTGACCAGCACGTGGGATCCCGTGGCGGGAGAGTTCGGTGCGCTGCCCTTCATCTACGGAACCGTGGTGACATCCGCGCTGGCACTGGTCATGGCGGTGCCTCTTGGGGTCGCGTCGGCAATCTTCCTGGCCGAGCTCGCCCCGCGCAGGTTGTCGGATGCGCTCACCTTCTTGATCGAGTTGCTTGCCGCGGTGCCTAGCGTGCTCTACGGGCTGCTCGGCATCTTCGTGCTCGTCCCCATCTTGCAAGATCACCTCGTACCGCTGCTGAAGTCGTGGCTTGGGTTCCTGCCCATCTTCGCGGGAGCGTTCTACGGCGTCAGCTACTTTTCGGCGGGCGTGGTGCTGTCGGTGATGGTGGTTCCTTTCATCGTCTCGGTTTCGCGCGAGGTGCTTCTCGCCGTGCCGAGGGAGCAGCGCGAGGCTTCGTTGGCGCTGGGCGCGAACCGCTGGCAGACGACACGTCGGGTGGTATTGCACTACGCCGCCCGGGGCATCTTGGGTTCAATCTTCTTGGCGCTGGCCCGGGCCTTGGGCGAGACCATGGCCGTCACCATGGTCATCGGGAATGCGCCGCGCATCTCGAAATCGCTGCTTGCGCCCGGATATTCCATTGCCGCGGTGATTGCCAACGAATTCACCGAGGCGACGGGCGAGCTGTACCTGTCGGCCTTGATCGAGCTCGGGCTGGTGCTTTTCGCGGTCACGTTCGTGATCAACGGGCTGGCGAGGCTGCTTGTCATCGCGACGGTGCGCAAGGGGGGCGCCCCGTCATGAGCTTCTTCGAAGCGCGCAAAGCGGCGGCCAACGTCGCGATGATGATCGTCACCGGGGCGGCGGCCTTGCTCACGGTCGGGGTACTGCTCTTCATTCTCGGATACCTGGTCTGGCACGGGGCGCACAGCCTGAATTGGGGCTTCTTCACCGAGCTGCCGGCTCCCGTCGGCGAGACAGGTGGAGGGATGGCCAACGCCATCGTGGGCAGTGGCAAGGCCCTGGCGTTCGCGACCCTGGTCGGCATGCCGGTGGGATTCCTCGGTGGCGTCTACCTTTCGGAGTACGCAAGCTCCGGCGCGGCGTTCGTGCTTCGTTACGTCACCGACCTTCTGAATGGCGTGCCGTCGATCGTGATCGGAATCGTCGCCTACGCCCTTGTGGTCAAGCGCATGGGACACTTTTCCACCATGGCGGGTGGCATTGCTTTGGGGGTCATGATGATTCCCATCGCTGTGCGCAGCACGGAGGAATACCTGCACTCCGTCCCGCGGATGTTACGCGAAGGCGGCCTTGCCCTGGGCAGGCCCAAGTGGCGGGTCATCGCCACCATCGTCATCCCCGCCGCCCTGAGCGGGATCATCTCGGGTGTGATGCTCGATCTGGCGCGCGTGGCGGGCGAGACGGCGCCGCTTCTCTTCACGGCGCTCAACAATCAATACTGGAGCAACGGCTGGAGTCAACCCACGGCGACCTTGCCGGTCATGATCTTCACCTATGCCATCTCGCCCTATCCGGATTGGCACCGGCAGGCGTGGGCCGCGGGCTTCGTATTGCTGATGGTGGTGCTGGTCGTCAACGTCGTGGCTCGACTGGTCCTGGCCCGCAAACGCCACGTGGTCGTGGGGTAAATGCATGGAAACATTCACAGCGTCGCTGGAGCATGAAGCAACAATGATGAACTCCTCGGAAGCACAGCCGGAAGAACCCGGCAAGAACGGCAAGACGACCTCCTCCACCCGTCTTCGACCTGGGAACGGCCTCACGGCATCCAACATCAACTTCTTCTACGGTCAGGCGCAGGCGCTTTACGACGTCAGCTTGTCGTTTGCCTCGGGTGCCGTGACGGCGCTCATCGGACCGTCGGGATGCGGAAAGTCGACGTTCCTCCGTTCCCTCAATCGCATGAACGAGACGGTGAAGGGGGCGCGGCTCGAGGGCAGCATCACGCTCGATGGTGAGGATATTCTCAAGAGCGACGTGAACAAGGTGAGGCGAAGGGTCGGGATGGTCTTCCAACGTTCGAACCCTTTCCCCATGTCGATCTTCGCCAACGTCGCCTATGGACTGGACGTGAACGGCATAGGGAGGCGCGGGAAGATCAAGGAGATCGTCGAGGAGAGCCTGGTCAAGGCCGCCCTTTGGGACGAGGTGAAGGACAAGCTCCATGCCTCGGCGAACAGCCTTTCCGGCGGCCAGCAACAACGCCTGTGCATCGCCCGCGCGCTTGCAGTCAAGCCGGATGTGCTGCTCATGGACGAGCCGTGCTCGGCGCTGGATCCGATCGCCACGGCGAAGATCGAGGATCTGATCTTCGGCCTGCGCGGCGAGTGCACCATCATCATCGTCACGCACAACCTCCAGCAGGCCGCGCGCGTCTCCGAGTACACCGCCTTTTTGCTGCTCGGGCGTCTGGTCGAGTTCAGCACCACGCTTGACATGTTCAAGAACCCACGCGAGAGGGAAACCGAAGACTACGTGACCGGCCGTTTCGGCTGACCCATACTCGAAAGGGACGAGGCCGCATGCTGCAGATGATCGATCGGTTGGGCCAGTTGCGGGGCAAGGTGCTCACCATGGCCAACCTCGTGGAGAAAGCGCTGGATGGAAGCGTTCGCGTCCTCGCGTGCCAGGACGAGCTGGAGGCGCGTCGAGTACTGGATTACGAGGATGCCATCAACACGCTGGAGGTCGAGACGGATCAACTGGCGACGGAGCTGCTCGCGCTGAATCAGCCCGTGGCCAAGGATCTGCGATTCATCACCGCGGCCATCAAGATCAACAGCGATCTGGAGAGAATGGGCGATTTGGCGGTGAACATCGCGCGCAGCTCCATCCGGGGAGATCACAGGCCGATGGACATCGACACGACCGAGATTCCGGAGATGGCGAGGCGTGTCCAGGCCATGGTGCGCGATGCCGTGCAGTCCTTCGAGTCATCGGACGACGAGCGCGCCAAGAGGGTTCTCGTCTCGGACGACGGCGTGGACGAAATCAAGAACCGGATGTTCGCGCAGCTCGTCCATGGCATCGAGGCGGACGCCACCGTTGCCTCGGTGAACGTCGACCTGATCTTCGTCGCTCACAGCCTGGAACGAATCGCCGATCACGCGACCAACATCGCGGAGGACGTGCTCTTCTTCGTGAAGGGCCTCGACGTGAGACACCACCGCACCAGCATCGACGGCAAGTCTTGAAGTGGGTGCTGGGGACTGCACGCAAGGGACAATTCCGTCGTCGCAAAGGAAATCGAGCAGCCCCATGTGGGTCTCGCCCCCGAGATCGCTCGCCATGGCCGAAGGCAACGTGGCGGCGAGAGTCGGTTAGGCAGGCACTGTCATGAGATGCCCAATCCAGACGGGACATGTGTGCGCCGGCTGGGGTCCACGATCGTTGCTCATGGGCAGACAGGATAGGCCCCCATGGACCGGGCGGGATCACGCGAATCCGGCAGCGGTTCTCGGTTGCGGCAGGTTGCGCGAGATGGCCTCCACCGCGTCACGGATGGTGACGATGTTGCCGGACGCCGCCTCGTAGAGGGTCATGCCGAAATTTTCCTCGATCTCGAAGAGCAACTCGGATGCGGCCAAGGAGTCGAATCCAAGGTCGTCCGTCAACCGGCTCTCCCATTGAATCTTGTCGACGGTCAGGGAACGATCGATCGTCTCGACGATGAGGACGGCGGGCTTCTGGCGGATGATCTCAGGCGTCATCTTGGCACCTCCTAGGATTCGTCGTGCGACACGCCCAATCCAGCATGCCCGAAGGTACCTACCTTGGATGACCTTCCGGTGACGGATTGGTAGCGGTCTTGCCACGGATTCCGGGGGCCGTGCCACCGGCCCCGATGCACGCGAAACCAGGAATCTTCGACGTCCGTCGGGTTCCCACGATGCTGAGGAGGCAGTGGGCACCCAAGCGAAGAGCCCGCCGGCTCACCACCGACGGGCCCTTGCTGACAACAACGAATCTGGATGGTTCTATCTGTGCTAGCAACCCTCGCCGCCAGGGCAGGGCCAGGCGGTCGCGCTGGAACAGCTCCACTTGCCGGACGCTGGGCAGACGCAGTAGCCGGTCTTGGACGCCCCGGAGGTGTCGAGGTAGCTGTCGGCGACGTTGCACAGCACGCATGTAGCCACCGTGCACGCCGTGCCGGCTTGGGGCACTTCCGCCGGGCAGGTTGCGTCGATCGCGGTCGGAATTTTGTAACAGGAGTAGTCGACGCCAGTGGGGAAGGTGCAGCCTGACTGCTCGACATAAAGCTCGGAAGTGCAGGTCTCCGATTTGAAGCCGATGCTTTGCGGCCCGCAGGTCTTGTAACAAAGCTGCGGATCGTCCGCGGTGCAAGCGCCTCCCTTGGTTGGCGCCGTGCCTGCGGCGGTGGTGAGGCCCGTGCAAAGCGGTTCGAAGGTGTCACCCCCGGTCGAGCCCCCCGTGGCCGTGGTGCCGCCGGTGCCGGTGTCGCCGCCGGCGCCGGTGG
>Ga0210133_1000175_pt1 | contig 26049 bp, 23 predicted proteins | sample Joice_ThreeSqC_D_2_FD_184874 | JGI IMG/M metagenome (GOLD analysis project Ga0210133, IMG submission 184874) | Wetland microbial communities from San Francisco Bay, California, USA, that impact long-term carbon sequestration - Joice_ThreeSqC_D1... | ecosystem: Environmental > Aquatic > Marine >...
CTTCGCTGCGCCGACGGGTAGACCGATAGCGCGGGCGATGCGCTCGGAAACGAGCGCCTCGCCTCTTGAGGGTTGGAGTGCATTCGCCAGCATCGGGAACCCCGAGGCGCCACGCGCGAGGGTGAGCCTGGGCGAGGGGGCGGAGCTCCCTTCCGCGGGTGCCGGCGAAGCCGGCGCCCCTAATCTTGATACCCAAGAGACAACTCGATCGCGTGGACCGTCTCGTCCCGCCCTGTTCGGTCCGGTATGGATGACCGCGGACGAGCACGACCAGGCAGTCGCGGACGAGCTGCGCAAGCTCGCGCTGTACCACATGGTCCACGGCAAGCGTCGCCGTGACTTCGTGAAGAAGGCGCGGGCGCTGCTCTCGTGCGGCACCTTCGCGCGCATCCGACGATGCAGAACGTGCGGCACGGTCGACGTTCCAACCGCGGTCATCGAGTGCGGGTGTGGTCTCCGGGCGTGCGCAAGGTGTTCACGCAGGCGCGCGGACATCCTTCGCAAGCGCCTGGGTGACAAGTGGTGCGCTGGCGAGCGTCCCCGAGAGATGGGCCTCTACCTCCTGACCTATACATTGCGGTTTGACCCGATGTCTTCAGACGACCTCTCCGTCGGCGGTCTGAAGCGCAGAAGGCAGATCGTGCGCGATGCCGCTGGGTTCGTTTGGCGCAAATATCTGAAGCGTCGTGGGCGAGCGCTTGCGTTGAGTCTGGAGGTGTCCCCGCGCGGCGCGGTGCACATTCACGCCCTCTATCACGGGCGCCGTCCAGACGTGCAAGCGCTGCGCGCGGCGTACATGTTCCGCGCCGGCAACAGCCCGTTCGTCAACGTCCAACACGTCAAGAAGCCGGCCAAGGCGATTCGCGAGCTAGCGAAGTATCTCTGCAAAGCCGCCTCGCCGAAGAACCCGCGAGTATTCCGCGGCGGTCGTGGCGAGTTCATCGACCCGGTGCTTGCCGCCCGAGCCGAGGTCGCGTTTTCTGGCGACCGACTATTCGAGGTGTTCGGCTCGTGGCGGGGGGCCGACGAGGACGAGGACCTTCCCGAGCAGGCGCTACAGACATGCGCCCACTGCGGCGCAAGCACGTGGAAGCACGAGACCGTGCGCGTGCTCGTGCTGCTCGCCGAGCTTCCCAACGACTTCGTGCCGCGACTAGGGCGGGCCGGTCCGAGGTCGAATCAACAACCGCCCACGGAGCAGAAACATGAGTGATCCGAAGAAGCTGACACTGAACGATCAACCTTCAACCAAGGACAACAGCATGAACGACAAAAGCACACCCGCCTGGATCAAGAATGCGCCCCGCATCGACCGCCCGGACATCCAGCACTGGTACAAGACCGAAGACGGCCCGCTCGATGGGACACTGATCTGGAAGGGAAGGCTGGAGCACTACCAGACGGGAGACACCTACAATGCCTACGCCATTCGCGAGGCAAACACCGGGCACATCATCGGTGTGTCCGAGCGGGCCGGCCTGCGCGACCTACGAACGGTGAAGGTGGGCAGCAAGGTGTTCATCAGGCCGATCGGCAAGAAGCAACTCGATAACGGTCGGGCCTTCGACCAGTACGAGATATTCGCCGAGCAGCAGGAGCCGCTGTCCGAACCCGCGAAGGGGGCGGGCAGGGGTGAGCCCGGGCAAGGTGGCCCGGTCCCGGGCGCGTCCGAGGACGTCCCCTTCTAGCCTCCGGAGGTACCCTCGATGTCCACCCCACTCCCCGAACGCCCGGTCATGTCGGTCCGTGAAGCGGCTGCGCTTCTCGGCGTGAACGTGAAAACGCTGTACGCCGAGATCGCCTTGAACCGCTTCCCGGCCATCCGTCTTGGTCGGGTCATCCGCATCGCCCGCAACGTGGTAGCGTCCTGCCTTGAGCAAGGCCGCGTCGCGCCGCCAGGAGGAATCAATGGCGGTAAGGCGCGATGAAGAAGAAGGACGATGGCGATACCGGAAAGTAGTCCAGCTACCCGACGGGCGGAAGGTCCGTATCAGCGGCACGCCAACGCTGAACACGAAAGCAGCGGCCGAGCGTGCGGAGACCGATCGTGTGCTCCGCACGCTCTACCCGCCGCCGACCCCCGTCCAGAAGAAGGAGGTGCCGACGTTCGAGAAGTTCGTGGACGAGCACTGGATGCCGACCTATCCCGCATCGGCGGGGAACCGGCAGTCATCGATCGACGAGAAGGAGTTGCACGTGCGCGTTCACCTCAAGCCTGCGTTCGGACGGCTACGGCTGGACGAAATCAGGGGCGAGGTCGTGGACCGGTTCTTCGCGGGACTACGGAAACCGCGGCCGGTGGGGAAGGACGGGGCGCGAACGCGCGTGCTGGCACCGAAGACGATCAAGAACATCCGCGCGACCTTGAGGCGCATTCTGGCCTCGGCGGTCGAGTGGGAGTTCATCGACAAGGTGCCGGCGTTGCCGAAGGTGAAGGTGCCGGACAGGGCGTGGGACTTCTTCACGGGCGAGGAGGGCGAGAAGCTGATCGCGGCTGCGCGAGACGACGAGGAGCGGGCGCTGCTGATGTTCCCGCTGCGAACGGGGGCCAGGGCAGGGGAGCAGCTTGCGCTACGGTGGGGGGACATCGACTGGAACAAGGGCGAGGTCGTCTTCAGGCGATCGTCGACCGCGGGCAAGGTCGGTCCCACCAAGTCGGGCAAGGAGCGGCGGGTGTCGATGACCAAGGGGCTGGCGCGGGCGCTTCGCAAGGCGAAGCACCTGCGTGGGGATCTCGTGTTCTGCCGGCTCGACGGAACGCCGTTGACCATCTGGCAGCTTCACGAGCGGTTGTGGAGCGCATGCCGTCGGGCGGGCCTGCGGGAGATCCGCTGGCACGACTTGCGACACAGCTTTGCATCGCAGTTGGTGACGGCGGGGGTACCGATTCGACGGGTGCAGGACTGGCTCGGACACAGCACGATCGCGATGACGATGCGGTACTCGCATCTGGCGCCGGGGAGTGGTTCGGACCTCATCCAAGCCCTCGAAAACCCCGCCGCCGTGGCAACCACGTGGCAAACGGAAAACTCGAAGATCGAAAGTGCAACGACTTCGAGTAGTTAGATAGCGACCCCAACGGGATTCGAACCCGTGTTCATGGCTTGAAGGGCCATTGTCCTGGGCCGGACTAGACGATGGGGTCTTATTCGGTTTTTCGTAGGCGGGCGGTTTTGGTGGGCCCAGCAGGAATTGAACCTGCGACCTACGGATTAAAAGTCCGCAGCTCTGCCAATTGAGCTATGGGCCCGGAGGGGCGCGAGAAGTTAGGATCGATCCGGCCGGTTGACCGGGCGGGTTGTTGTAGCACGGGTCCCGGTGTTGGTAAGGAAAAAACCTTCGGTTCTGGCGCGCACATCGCTGACACGACGGGCCGATCAAGAACTGGCGCTCGAGGGTCAACCGGGTAAAGTCGGAATTCTGGAGATTGACACCGCGCCCGAGAAAGTTGAAGGTTCGGCCGCTGTGCTGGGGAGTCGAATGCATGCAGCCATCCGTTGAGAAACCGAAAGAGATGCGGCGGTCCGCGCGCTCTCGGGTACGTATCGCCGGCCGTTACGTCAGCGACAACCTGGTGGTCGACGGCGTGGTCACGGACGTCAGCGCCGACGGTCTCTTCTTCTGCTCGGACTATCTCGACAACACGGGAGAATCGGCGCGCCTGTGGCTCGACATCCCCTGGCGGAATCGTCCGCTCGAGCTGCGCGGGGAGGTCCGTTGGGTGAACGACACGCCGAGCACCGGTGGCATGGGAATCCGCTTCATCGATGTCAGTCTCGAGGATCGCATGGTTCTCTCCTCGCTCGGGCTGTACGAGTTGGCGGACGGGACGGCGTCCTTCCCCAGCGGCGAGGCGTAGCAGGATCGGCCGGTAGCGCCGAAGGCGCGAGACTCGGCGGCGCGCCGGGGGTAGAGTGCGTAACCGGGGAGACGCATGAAGAGCCCAGTCACGGTCAGTATCGGCGGCCACCGCTACACACTGCGCAGCGACGAGGACGAGCGCGTGGTGCGCGAGATGGCCGCGCACGTGGATAAGCACCTGCGCGACCTGCAGAAGCAAACGCGCGCCGTGGACACGCAGTCGCTGGCGATTCTGACGGCCCTGCAGATCACCGAGGAGCTGTGGAAGGAGACGCGCAAGCACGCCGAGCTCAAAAAGCGCGTGCGCGACCGAGGACGCGCCCTTTTGCAGTTCATCGAACGCGAGGGCCGGCTCTAGCGACGAAACACACCGCGATAGCAGGATCCGAAGTTGACGTGTGACCGTCGGTGTGGTGGTTATAGGGGGTGGCTCGATCCCTGGTCCCCAGGCGCAAGAAGCGCCTGTCGCAGCAAGTGCGCAGTTCCCTCGGACTGGGGACGCTGCTGGTCGCCTTGACCGGGGTCAACGTCTACTACTTCTTTCTGCGCAACGATACCTCCGTGCAGAGTTTGATGCGTCCGGTATCGACCAGCCGTTCGCTGGCGGACAAGAAGGTCGAAGCGCTGAACGAATCCATCCCGCCGTCGCTGCTCGGGGCCGCCTACAGCGAGAAGAAGAAGGAGTCGAAGGACAAGCCCGCCTTGCCCCCGCCCGCGGGCATGGGGTTCGACGACGGGTCCGTGCTCGGCCAGTTCAGCCCAAGCGACACGTTGAGCACCGTTTTGGCGCGCGAGGGTTTTGTCGGTTCGGCCGGGAGCGTGATCTCCGCGCTTCAGAAGTTCGTCGACCCCAAGCTCATCCGCGCGGGCGAAAGGTATCAGGTCGACCGGGACGACGAGGGTACACCGGAGAGCTTCGAGTACGTTCCCACGCCGGTGCTGCGCTACCTGGTCACGCGTAGCCCCGACGGCTCCTGGCAAGCCAGGAAGGAAGAGAAGCCGCTCACCGTCAAGACGGCGCAGGCCTACGGTACCGTCGAATCGTCCCTCTACGACTCGGTTGCCAAGGCGGGCGAATCGGGCGCGCTGGTCAGCCTCATCGTCGACATGTACGCCTGGGACATCAACTTCTACACGGACACCAGGCCCGGCGATACCTGGAAGGTCGTGGTCGAGAAGCAATATCTAGGCGACCAGTTCTACAAGTACGGCAGGCTGCTGGCGGCCGAGTACAACAACAAGAACGGTGTCTTCCGGGGCTTTTACTGGAACCCCTCCGGGCAGCGCGGTCAGGGCCGCTACTACGACGACAAGGCCCGGGCGCTAGCCAAGAACATGTTGAAGACGCCGCTGCGCTTCGTGCGAGTCAGCTCGAAGTTCGATCCCAAACGCTTTCACCCGATCTTGCACCGGATCAAGGCCCACCTCGGCGTCGACTACGCGGCGCCTGTCGGCACGCCGGTGTGGGCGCCAACCGCGGGCAAGGTCGTGAAGGCCGAGATGATGCGTGGCTCGGGCAACACCATCGTACTCTCCCACACCAATGGTCTGCAGACGCGCTACTACCACCTCTCGCGCTTCGCCAGGGGGCTCAAGGTCGGCAAGCACGTCGCGCAAAAGGAAGTCATCGGCTTCGTGGGTACCACCGGACTTTCAACCGGCCCGCACCTGCACTTCAGCATGGTCAAGAACGGCAAGTACATCGACCCCGCCTCTCACGGGGTTCAGCGCGATCCCCCGCCGGCAAACCGCGCAGCCTACCTGCATGCCATCATACCCCGCATCGCGGCGCTCAAGGCATTGCCGCCGGTGGTGGCGAAGAACAACTGACGTTCTACCGCGTCGCGCGGGGGACCGGGGTAGCATCCTCGGCCGTCTCTCGGTCGGGTTGCTCCTCGTCGTCGAAGGCGCCCAGCTCGCGCAGTACCTCTTCGTCGGGGACAGCGGGGGGCTCGGGAACCGGTGTTTGCTCGGCGCTGCGTTCCTGCCGGCGGCGCCGGCGGTAGAAGAGGACCTCTTCGGTCAGGCCGAGGACGATATACGCCAGCACCAGGAGTAGAAAGATGAAGGCCTTGGCGAAACCTGCCATGACCCAGGTGGCACATGCCCCGGCGACGAGGAGCACTACGCCGACGGTCTTGAGGCTGAAGCGTAGCTGCTTGAACGAACGGAAGCGGACGCGTGAAACCATCAGGTAGGAAAGCACCAGCACCACGGCCGCGGTCGAGCTTTCGCTGATCAACTTGTACTCGCCGCTGTTGTGGCTGACGATGACCATGAGGACCAGAAGACCTGCGGCGGGTGGGATGGGCAGGCCCAGCATGAACTTGGACGGTTTCTTGTGCCCCGAGGCCTCGTCGCGGCGCGAGAGCACGTTGAAGCGGGCCAGGCGCATGGTGCCCGCACACACGAAAAGCCCGGCGATGAGGATGCCGGTGAAGCCGAAATCGGTGAGGCCCCACTTGTACATGAGCAGGGCCGGGGCGGCGCCGAAGGTGATGACGTCGGCCAGCGAATCGAGGTCCCTGCCGAGGTCGGTCTGGGTCTTGGTCAGACGCGCGACGCGGCCATCGAAGGTGTCGAAGAACAGGCCGAAACAGATCGCAAGCGCCGCAAGATACAGGTCCGCCCCGCTCCGGCCAGAGGCGCTGAGCGCGAGCGACGCGAACCCACACAGAACGGACGACAGTGTGAAGAGGTTCGGAAGTACGTAGTAGGTCTTCCGGAAATCCACGGGATGAGGATAGCATGCCCCCGTGTCTGTCCTGCGAGCCCTTGCAACGGTTCTCTTCATCACGGTCGTGACCAGTCTTGGCAGCTTCTGGGGACTCTTCCTCCGCCTGCTGGATCCGAGCGGGGATCGCGTGCTCGATCTGGCGCGCGCCTGGTCGGGCTGGGTGACCTCGTTCGCCGGTGTGAAGATCGAGGTCGACAACCGCGCCAAGCTGGTCGCCGATCAGCCCTACGTGTTCGTGGCCAACCACGCCTCGTCGCTCGACATCTGGGCGATGTTCCTGGTGATCCCTCGGCGCATGCGCATGATCGCCAAGAAGCAGTTGGCGCGCATCCCGCTCTTCGGCTGGGGCATGTGGGCTGGCCGCTTCATCTTCATCGATCGCCAGAACGGGGTGGCCGCCCGTCGCAGCATCGACCTGGCCGGCGAACGCATCCACAACGGCGAGTCGGTGCTCCTCTTTCCCGAGGGAACGCGTACGCGCGATGGCTCACTTGGCCCATTCAAGAAAGGAAGCTTCCATCTGGCCGTGAAGGCGGGGGTGCCCATCGTGCCGGTGGCCTTGCGCGGAACCCGCGAGTTGATGCCGCGCGGGAGCATTCTTCTGCGCGCGGGAACCGTCAAGGCGATCGTCGGCGAACCGATCGTGACCGAGGGCCTGAGCGACGAGGAGCGCGCAACCCTCAACGAGCGCGTGCGTGCCATCATCGAGGCGATGCTCGCCGAGAAGGACGTCGGCGCCTAGCTCCGTCTCCCTCTCCTCGTACAGCGAGGCGAGGGCGGGTTAGTAGATGACCCGTATCAGGGTGAGGCCGCAGGCCGGAGCGGTGACGCCGGCTTTCGTACGGTCGCCGCTCTTGAGCAGCGCCTCGACCTGTTCGAGGCTCATCCTTCCCTTGCCCACGGCCACCAGGGTGCCCGCGAGAATCCGTACCATGTTGCGCAGGAACGCGGTGCCTTCGATTTCGAGCACCACGAGTACGCCGTCGCGGCGCACGTCGAAGCGGCGGATGATACGCACGGTGTTCTTGCGGTCGCAGTCCGACGAGCGGAAGGCGCTGAAGTCGTGCTCGCCCATGAGCAGGGCCGCGGCTTCGCGCATTCCATGCGTGTCCAGCGCGTCGTAGACGTGCCACGCGCGGCGGGCGTGGCGGGGGGAGCGCACGGGGTGGTTCCACACCTGGTAGCGGTAGATCTTGCCACGGGCGTCGTGGCGCGCGCTCCAACCCGCAGGCATGTCGGCGACATCGAGGACCGCGATCTCCGGCGGCAGCAGGGTGTTGAGCCCGCGCAAGAACCCGAGATTCGGGATACGCGAGGCGAGCTCGACGCTGGCCACTTGGCCTTCGGCGTGTACGCCGGCGTCGGTTCGGCCAGCGCCACGCACGACGACGGTCTGTCCGGTCATGGTCTGGAACGCCTTTTCCAGGCAACCCTGCACCGTGCTGTGGCCAGCTTGGCGCTGCCAGCCGGCGAAGTCGGTTCCATCGTACGCGACGACCAGCCGTAGCGTGCGCGGAGCTGGCGGCGCGTCCACCGTGGTCGCCTCCGTCAAAACTCGAACATCAGGCCCGCGAACCAGGTGCTGTCACCCACGTGCAGCACGTTCTTGCTGCCCAGGCCGGAGGCGTCGATGTGGTCGAGCTCGAAGAAGGCGTAGGTGTGGTTGACGCCGGCGTCGGCGTCGAAGCCGCGCGCGGCGGCTGGGTCGAGAAAATCGAGCTGCAGCGAGATGCCGATCGCCGCCTGCCAGCCCGCGGTTCCACCTTGTCCGCGCCCGCCGTCTGGCGAGCTGGCCACATCACCGTCGCCGTTGGTGACCGTCCAGATGGTGTAGTTGAGGCCGGCCTTCCCGTAGGGCACGATCGGGATCTTCCACTGCATGGCGAGCACGTCGAAGCGGTAGACGATGAGTGCCGCCAGGGGAATGAGGCGCAGGCTCGTGTTGTCACCCGAGCGCTCGCAGGCGTTGGCAAGGGAGGTCTGCAGGCAGGCGTGGGCATTTTCCTTGTAGTAGCCGGCCACGCCTCCGAGGGAAAGGGTGCCGAAGGCCTGTAGGAATTCCCAGTCGAACTCGATCTGCCACATGGGGCGTTTCTGGCTACCGAAGATGAGGGATTGCGGCTGGGTGACCGGGGTTGTGCCCTGGCCGCTGAATTCGGAATCCACGCCTGGTGTGTAAAGGCCGAAGCGGGCCTCGATGGCATATTCGCGAGGGGTGCCGCTCCACACGGGTGGGGGGAGATCTGTGATGGCCATGTCGTCGTGTAAGACAGCCTGGGCGCGAGCTTGGCCCGGCGCCAGCGCGCCGGCCGCCACGAGCAGGGCCAGCGGTCCCGCTCCCGGGCGCCGTCTTTTCCGTCGCCGCCACAACAGAATTCCCAGGCCGGCCAGGCAAATCATGCTGAGTAGCCCGGGGTGGGCACGCCCACGAACCATGGCGCAGAATCCACCTTGCGCGGCTCCTCCGCTGTTCTTGTACTCGTTGTAGAAGTCCACGGTGGGGATGGGCGTGCCGTAGACGACGTTGGAGATGACGCTGGCGTTGTAGTACTTGTCGATGGCCGCGACAGCGACCCCATACTGGATGCCGTTCTGCAGACCTTTGATGCGGTAGCTCGTCGACGTCGAGGGCAGCAGACCCGAGCACAAGTAGTTGGGGTCTGCGTTGAGAATTCCCGTCGACGACGAAGCTGGGGCGATGTTGGGACAGATGATCGAGGAGCTCATGAAGGCGGCGCCGAATTGGTCCGACTCGAAGACCTGGTTGTCCGCGCCGCGGACGCAGAAGATCTGCACTCCGAGGAAGCTGTTGTTCCCCGCCGGGGAAAGCCCGTTGGGCCAGCCCCAACTCACGGCCAGGGCCTCGTTGCCGCCATCGACCGTGACGTCGTCCGGAACGAATGCGGACTTGCCGACGAGATTGACCGGGAACGACGAGTCCGAAATATCCGGCGTCTGCAGCGCGGTGGTTTGTGCCCAGAAGAAGATGGTCACCTGGGCAGAGGCGGTCGTACAATTCTCGGTTGCGTCGCACGCGCTGCCCGAACAAACCGGCGATGTCGCCGCGTTGAACAGCCACGCGACGGGGATGGGCTCGCTGTACGTGACGTTCGAGGCCGCGATGGCGGCCATGCCGCCGGTGATCCCCGCCGTGTTGTTGCTCGGATCGATGAGATTCACGCAGAAGGTCGAATACGTGCCGGCGGTGGCGCTCGAAGGAGCGAGGCAGTTGACCACGCTGCCTCCGGCATACAGGCGTGCGGTTCCGGCGCCGACCGGGTTCTGGGTGAGCAGCAGCCGAATCTTGTCTCCCGCGGTCGCGCTCGGTTGGATCGCGATTCTGAAGTACCCGCTGTAGTCCTCCAGGTCGCCGTCACACTCGCAGCGCGCGCGGTTGAAGAAGTAGGTCTGCTCGGTCGTGTTCATCTGGATCCAGGCCTTTTGGCCTTTGTCGTATTTCTGCAGGTAGAAGGTGAAGTCCGACTTGTTCAGCGAGCCGACGGTTCCGATGGTCCCACCCGTGGCGGTTTGGGCTTTGGCGCGCCCCGCGAAGAGCAGGACGAGGGTGGCGAAGAGGCAGGCCGTGGCCGTTCGAAGGCGTGCATGGGGCATGGGTCGGGATAGAGTGCTGCAATGCGAGTGCCGTTTCTCGGACCAGCTCATCTGCCTGATATTCCAGGGAAATCGATCATGGCTGGCATCGGTCTTCGGGGCTCGCTGATCCGCTGGCAGGGGGAATCTTCGTCTCTCGCCAAGTTGGCAAATCACCTCGCCACCTTGCCACCCTGGCACCCGTTGTCAATGGACCGCTATTCACTGCGCCAGGCCGATGCGACCGGTCTCGCGCCGCAGGCGAGCGAGTGCCTCCGGCGCCACCTCGATGTCGCCGTAGCGCGCCGACGTGTACGCCTCGGTCAGGTCCTCGAAGATCGCGGCGCCCTCCAGCGGGGATTTGCGCAAACGGGTGAGATATTCGTGAGGCGTTTCCCAGGGCATTCGTGGCAGCCCGGCCACCGACAGGCGCGCGAGGGTGGCCTGATAGATGCTAACCACGGGCGCGGCTCCAGCTTGCCCCAGCCGGTCGAACCCGGTGCGTCGACGCCACCACAAGAGGCGCTTGCGCTGGCTCACGAGGGCGATGGCAAGCACGACGATACCGGTGAACTCCAGGGCCTGCTTCCTCGTGAGACGGGTTCGCGGACCACCAGGAAGGTAGCCGCGACCGCGAAACCCCAGCCTTTGCCCGAGGCGGTGGGCGAGCAGGAGTTGCTGGCTTGCGCTGTATTCCAGGACCCAGCGGCCCCAGAACAGCTCCGCCGAATCGAGCAACTCGCGCAGGCTTCCCATGCGTGCGGGCCGAATGGTGGAGGGCGTCGCATCCACGCGCACCCACCCTTGGTCGTCGAGATACGCTTCGATCCAGGAGTGCGCGCGGTTCTCGCGCACCGTGATCGCCTCGCGCATGCTGTTCCACTCGCCCCCGAGGAAACCGTTCACGTAGCGCGTGGGCACCCCGGCCAGTCGCAACAGAATGGCCGCGGACGAAGCGAAGTATTCGCAGTGTCCGGCCTTTTCCGCGAAGAGAAAGTCCTCGAGTGGGTCGGCGATGCGTTCGTCCCGTTTCAGGTTGAGGGTGTAGCCGTGGGTTCGGCGCAGCCAGGCGACCACGGCATCGGCCTTGGCCGCCCCCGTGGTCTTGCCAGCGGTGATCTCCCGGGCCAGGTTCCTGACCTTGGCGGCGAGGGAATCGGGCACGCTCAAGTAGCGGTCGAGCGCTTCGGGGGGCAGCTGCGCTTCGGTGAGGTGGACCTTCCCGGGATGGGCCTGGCTCGGGCTACGCGAGAAGACCCGGTAGCGCGCACCCAGGAATTCCGTCATGGACTGGCGGCGATCGTAAGGATTGGCGGGGTTCACGCGAAACATGCGCAGTGACACCTCCTCCGACCAGCGCGGATCGACGTCGACGGCGGTGAAAGCGCCGGGCGGCGGCGGTGGCATCTCGTACACGACCGGACGGTCGAGGGCGAAGGCCACCGGGTGCGACAAGGCGACGATCTCGAGTTCCTGCTCGATGGCCCCTTGCACGGCCACCCGCCGCGCCGTCGGGCGCTGGACTTCGAATGGGTCGGTCAGCAGGTAGGTCCGACCCATGTCCCTGGGCGACGCGGAGACGGTGAGTCGGGTGCGCAACCTCTCGTCGCGCGAGCGCAGCCACTCGCCCTTGTCATAGGTGTCGTACACGGTGCCCCGCCAGTACAGCGATGAAATCACCGCTTCCCTCGCGCTCTGGCCGGCGATCGCCGTGATGGAGGGAACCCGGGCGCGCATCACCACGGTCTGGTTGTCCGTGGAGATGGTTCCCTGCATGCCAAGCTTCACCTCGTCGGTGAACCCCGCGACCCCGACCGGCCGCCGCACGCCGCCCAGGATGAATCCGAGGCCGACGCGCGGAACCATGGCGAACACCACCGCCGAGCCCAACATGATGATCAGCGCGATGCCACCGGTGGTGGCGAAGAAGGGGAGCCCCACCACGCGGCGGGAGTTGAGCACGCGGGTGGCCGTCACCTGTTCGGTTCTCGACTCGCTGGCATGGCGGACGATGTAGTTCTCTTCGATCTCGCGGCGCAGGTGGAAGAGCACCAGGGTCCAGGTCGCAAGCAACACGTAAACGGCGAATCCCACGACGAAGACCACGCTCGTCGCCAGCCAGGCAGCTGCGAGCATGACCAAGAACGAGAGCACGAAGACCTGCAGGTAGTCGCGATTGCTGCGCCGCTGGCACAGCTTGAGCGCGAGAAGGAAGAGCACGAAGTTGAGGAAAGGCTGAAGATCGACGTCAGGGAAGCTGCGCGCGACCTGAAAGACGGCGCCCGCGAGAAAGAGCAGGGTGACGATGTTGATCGCGGTGGCGCTGCGGTCGAAGAATTGGCCAATGCGGGTCTCCGGATCGGCGTTCCAGGACAAGGCGAAGGAGAACGTCGCGAGAACCAGGGTCAACGAAGGCAGCACGCCCGAGGTTGCGAGGGTGAACAGGGCTGTGGCGGCGATCAGGAACGTCGCGAGCTTGTGGACGAGGCGGAACCTCATGCGCTCCTCCGCGCGGAATTGCCCACTGCCGACTCCACGCGTGGCCGGCCAGGCGCCGGAATCACGTACAGCGTGAGAGCACCCCTGCCGGCCCATGCGGGTGGCTCGCCCGCGGCAACGGTGTTGCCGTCGACCAGGGCCAGACAGCGCAGGATGTTTCCCGCCTGTTGGGGCCCGACGCCCGGGGATACCGACGCACCGCCGGCCAGCAGTCCCACGCGAAAGTTGCGCCGTAGCAGGGTCAGAGCCAGCGAGGCGGCGTAGGAAACCGCGGTTTCGAAATTCTCGTCCGTCTGCTCTTCCGCTCCGGTCTGGAGCGCAACGACGATGTTCCTACCGGTTTCCTCCTCGAACTCCCGCACGAAGGCCCGTCCCCGGCGCGCGGTCGTTCGCCAGTGGATGTCGCGTGGATCGTCTCCCGGGCGCAGCTCGCGCAGTCCGTGAAAATCACCGCTGCGCGCGCGGGCCGGTCGCTCCCTCTCTCCTAGTTGCGCGAGCCCGCCGCCAAGCGCCGGATCGGAAACGGGGATCAACGCGGGGTAGACGAGCAACTCGGCCGGCGCCTCCGTGTCGATCGAGCGGCGCAGGAGCCCGAAGGGGAAGCGCGTGGATAGCCGAAGCCCGGCCAGATGATGGATCCCCCGTCGGGGCAAGGTGCGCCGGTAGGAGGTTTCCTGCATGCGGCCGGCCGGGATCTTGAGGAAGAAGCAGCGCCGGTCGATGGGTTTGCCGTCGCTGGCGAGATCTTCCACCTCGAGGGAGAAGGTGGCGATTCTCGACTTGCGGTTGCGCACGGCGATGCCCATGAGGAAGGGGCTGCCGGCGTGGATGGCCGCGGGCAAGTGCCGGTGGACTTCCAGACGGCGCATCGCGGCCTCGGAAAGCACGCCGTTGGCCACCAGCAGGCAGAGCAGCATGCCGAACATGAGAAACAGCAGGTTGATGCCGCCGTTGACCGCGGCGAAGCCCAGCACCAGCGTGGCGCCGATGAACCACTTGCCTTCACGGGTCAGTCGGAACTTGCGCGGCGGCCGGAACCAGCGTCGAAAACGCGCGCGCAGCGAGGGCACGGCAGCACTAACCGGGGACGGGCACGCGGCCGATGATGTCGGTCACGATGCGTTCGGCCTCTTCCCGGGCGCGGCCCGTGGAATCGAGTTGGTTGGACAGCACCAGGCGGTGGGCCAGGGCGGGCAGGGCGAGGCTCTTCAAGTCGTCGGGCAACACGTAGCTACGACCGGCGGCCAAGGCGGCGGCGCGCGCGAGATTGCGCCAGGCCAGCTCGCCGCGTGGCGAGATCCCGAGCGCCAGGAAGGGCGAGCGTCGCGTCTCCTGCGCGACCTCGACGATATACCCGGCGAGCTCCGGCGAGAGCTTCACCTGGGCGGCCGCATCTTGCAACGCGACGATCTCGCCGAGCGATACCACCGTGTCGATCTTGGCCAGGGCTTCCTCGGTAAGCGCCGGCGCTTCGAGGAGAAGCGACTGCTCGACGTCGGCCGACGGATACTCGAGGCGGATGCGCAGGGCGAAGCGATCCATCTGCGACTCGGGCAGGGGATAGGTCCCGTAGTGTTCCTCGGGATTCTGGGTCGCGATGACCAGGAACGGTTGCCCCAGGTTGTGGCTGACGCCATCGACGGTGACCTGGCCGTCGTTCATGGCTTCCAGAAGCGCGCTCTGCGTGCGCGGCGTGGTGCGGTTGATTTCGTCGGCCAGGACGACGTTGGCGAAAAGCGGCCCTGGCTTGAACTCGAATTTGCCGGTGGCGATCGCGAGCACCGACACCCCTACGATGTCGGAGGGCAGAAGGTCGCTGGTGAACTGGATGCGGTGGAAGGTGCCGCCGATGGACGCGGCCAGGCTGCGTGCCAGGGTGGTCTTGCCTACCCCGGGCACGTCCTCGACCAGCAGGTGGCCGCGTGCCAGCAGGGCCAGCACGCAGTTGCGAATCGCCTGGGGTTTGCCCCGGATGACGAGCGCAACGTTGCGCTCCAGCCGGTCGATGGTCTCGGCCACGCTCTTCACTTCTTCGGCCGCCATGAGTCGGCTCATCGGATTAATCATACAACGTCAGACGCCGCTCTGCCGGGTAAGGTTGCGGCAGGGGGGAGCCCCATGGGCGCTTCGCGAATTTCCCCGGCGAAACGCGGGATGTCGTGCTACGCCGACTTGACCTTCTTGATTTCGGCAATGAGCGCCGGCAGCGTCGATTCCCACGTCGCGACGAGGCCGTAGTCGGCGACCTGGAAGATGGGGGCTTCGGGGTCCTTGTTGATCGCGACGATGACCTTCGAGCTCTTCATGCCGGCCAGGTGCTGGATGGCGCCGGACAGCGCGACGGCGAAGTACAGCTCGGGGGCCACGACCTTGCCGGTCTGGCCGACCTGCAAGTCGTTGGGCACCATGCCGGCGTCGCAGGCCGCGCGGCTCGCGCCGAGGGCCCCGCCCAGCAGGTCGGTCAATTCCTCGAGGACTTTGAAATTCGCGGCTTCCTTCATGCCACGACCTCCGGAGACCACGACCTTGGCCTCGGCGAGATCCGGGCGTGCGCTCTCGGTGGCGTGCAGGGCCACGAACTCGCTGCCCAGGGCATCAAGCGCACCCACGGCCTTGGTTTCGACCGCACCGGGCGCCGCGTTGGGAGCGGCCGGCGCGAATTCGGTCTGGCGCGCGGTGCACACCACGATGGCGCTGGTCACCTCGACATCGGTGATGACGTTGCCGGCGTAGGTTGGCCGTCGGAACGACTTGCCGCCGAGCACGGCCACCACGTCGCTGGCCATGCCGGCTCCCAGCAGCGCCGCGCCGCGAGGCAGGACGTCCTTGCCCGTGGAAGTTGCCGAGGCGACGAGCGCGGTGGCTCCGGCTTCCTTGACCGCCCCGGCGACGAGCGGCGCCCAGGTCTCGGCCAGGGACGCGGCGAGCGCCGGACTGTCGAAGCACAGCACCTTGTCGACGAAGCAGGCCGCGTCGGCGGCGGCTGCGGCGACGCCAGAGCCGATGACCACCCCGATCACCGGGCCGCCATGATGCTTGGCCAGCTCGCGGGCCGCGGTCACCGCGGGCAGCGAGGCCGTGCGCAGGTTGGAGGAGGAGGTTTCGAGCAGAACGACAGTTGCGGACATCAGATCACCTTTGCTTCCGAGTGGAGCTTGCCAACCAGTTCTTCGACCGAGGCCACCTTGACGCCGGCCTTTCGGGCGGGCGGGCTCTCGTGGCGCAGGGTCTTGACCAGGATGCTGCCCGAGACACCTAGCGATTCAGCCGTGATCTCCTTCAGCTCCTTCTTCTTCGCGGCCATGATGCCCTTCAACGAGGCCAGCCGCTGCGTGTCCTCCCATTCGGCCTCGGGACCCGCGAGCGCCTCGTTGCGCACGGCCTTCTTCGCGATGATGCGCAGATCGACGGTGGCGATGACGGGCAGTCGCACGCGACGCTCTTCCACGCCGGTATCCACCTCGCGGCAGACCGTCGCGGACTTGCCGTCCGCGGCGAGCGTGAGGGTCGACAGGAACGTCGCCTGCGGCCAGTTGAGATACCCGGCCAAGAGCTGCCCGACCTGATTGTCGTCTCCGTCCACGGCCTGCTTGCCCATGACCACGAGGTCGGGCTTCTCGGTCTCGACCACCGCCTTGAGCGTGCGCGCGACGAGATCCGAGTCGAGAGCCGTGTCCTCGCCTGCGACGAGGATGCCGCGATCCGCGCCCATGGCCAGAAGCTGCCGAAGCTGCGTCGTCGTGTCCTTGGGCCCGATGCTCACCACGACCACCTCGCCCGAGCGCTCGCCGCCCTTGGACTTCTCGGTCAAACGCAAAGCAGCCTCCACCGCGTACTCGTCGAAGGGATTGACCTGCCAGGTGGTGTCGCCGAGCTCGACGGCACCTCCGCCGATCTTGAGCTTCAGCTCGGGGTTGGGGACTCGCTTACAAGGTACAAGGATCTTCACGCATGCCTCCTTCAGGGTGGTAACACTTCCGGTCTCGAACCTACGGCGTGGTCGTCAGCAGCGCCTCTTCGAGGTGGGCGAGCACTTGGTCGCTCAGGTCCACCAGCCACACCGTGGCGGGGTGGGGCTGCTTGTGCGCGCGCAACTCGTTCACCATGGCGCGCGCGGCGTCGGAAGGATCGGCGCCACCGAGGCCGGTGCCGAGTCCTGGCACTGCGATGACATCGAAACCGCGCTGGCTCGCGGCGAGGAGGGAGGCGCGCGTGGCGCGGCGGACGTTCTCTACCGTGACTTTGAGGCCGGGCTCTTCCATTGTCGGAGCGTGAATGACGTTCTTCGCCCACAGCGATCCGGCGTTGGTCACCACCGCCGCACCCACCGCGATGGGGGCCAGGGACATGGCCTCGCGCTGGATCAACGGGCCGCCCTTGCGCGACAGGACTGCGGCCACCCCCCCACCCATGATGCCGAGCGAGTTCGCGGGGCTGACGATGGCATCGACTGCCATGTCTGAAATGTCGGACTTCGCGAGGTGGATTTGCATATCCGAGATGGGGCCGTGCGGCGCGGCCGTGCCAAGGTAGCACCAAGCTCGTCCGGCCTTCAAGGGCTTGCGCCGGCCTGGGCCGATTTCGGAGCGCCGCGGTATGTTTGATCAGCCGCGAAGACGCAACGCGCCTTGCAGGATGTCGAAGGTGGCGGGTAGCCTCCCTGGGGTCTCGCCGTCGATTTCCAATGGAATTTCGGCACTTGGGTCCACCTGCGCGACGCGCAATTGGCGGCAGTGCAGGGAGCTGACCTCCTTCATGGAGAGGTGCTCGCCCGCATAGATGCGGTGAATCTTGGCCAAGACCTCCAGCCGGCCAAGATCGCCGACGACCACCAGGTTGAGGTTTCCGTCGTCGAGCTTGGCCTCGGGACAGATCTTCATGCCGCCGCCGAAGTACTTGCCGTTGCCTATGGCCGCGAGCAAAACGGTCGCGCGGCGGGCTTCGCCACCGTCCACGGATACGGTCACTTCGGCGTTGTCGTAGGTGGCGAGCGAGCGCACCACGGCGGAGAGGAACGAAACCCGGCCGCCGAAACGTTTCGACGACTCGTTGGCTGTACGAGCCACGACGCTCGAAAATCCGAACGACGCGACGTTGACGAAATGCCGGGAGGCTTCGCCCCCGTCGTGGGGGACGTAGGAGATTCGCCCCACGTCTAGCTTGCGAGGCGGGCTCTTGCGCACATGCTCGGCCGCCCGGAAAAGGTTCTTGTCGATGCTCAGGGTGCGGCGGAAGTCGCCGCCGGTCCCCCGCGGGATGATGCCCATCTCGGCGTTCCCGCCCGCTGCGACCAGGCCGTCGGCAACCTCGGAGATGGTGCCGTCCCCGCCCAGGGCGACGATCAGCTTGCGTCCGGCGGTGGCTTCCTCGGCCGCGATGGTTCGCGCGTGGCCAGGTGCCTCGGTGAAGCGCGCATCGAAGCTGCCCAGGCCATCGCTCAGTGGACCTAGCACCGAGGCCCAGCGTCGCTCGCTCATGCCGCCGCCCGATCGCGGGTTCACGATGACGAGGGGCTTGTCCACGACGGGCAAAATAGCACACGGCGCGAAGGTCCCGGACGTGACGAATGAAGATCATCGGGTAGACTGCGCGGCCCATGGCCCATCAATACATCTTCACGATGCAGGATCTCCGCCGCGTTCATCCGCCCAACAAGGAGGTCCTAAAAGGGATCTATCTGTCGTTCTTCCCCGGTGCCAAGATCGGTGTCATCGGGGGCAACGGGGCGGGCAAGTCGACCCTTCTTCGCATCATGGCCGGCGTGGACAAGGACTTCTTCGGCGAGGCGCGTCCGGCGGATGGAATCTCCATCGGGTACCTGCCCCAGGAGCCGCAACTCGACGCGAGCAAGGACGTGCTCGGCAACGTGGAAGAGGCGGTGGCCGCGACCAAGCAACTGCTCACCCGTTTCGACGAGGTGAATTTGCGCCTGGGCGAGGACATCACGCCCGAGGAGATGGACAAGCTGCTGGAGGAACAGGCCAAGCTCCAGGACGCCATCGAGGCTGCCAAGGGCTGGGATCTCGAGCGCACGCTCGAAATTGCGATGGACGCCCTGCGCTTGCCCCCCGGCGACGCCGACGTGAGCAAGCTCTCGGGCGGCGAGCGGCGGCGCGTCGCCCTGTGTAAAGTTCTCTTGCAGCGTCCCGACCTTCTCTTGCTCGACGAGCCCACCAACCACCTCGATGCCGAGAGCGTGGCTTGGCTGGAGCACCACCTGCAGGAGTACCCCGGCACCATCGTGGCCATCACCCACGATCGCTATTTCCTCGACAACGTGGCGGGCTGGATCCTCGAGCTCGACCGCGGCGAGGGCATTCCCTGGCAGGGCAATTACTCGTCTTGGCTCGAGCAGAAGCGCAAGCGGCTCGAATCCGAGGAGAAGGCCGAATCGGCTCGTCAGCGTACCCTGGCCCGCGAGCTCGAGTGGGTGCGCGCCTCGCCCCGCGCCCGCCAGGCCAAGTCCAAGGCGCGCCTCGCGGCCTACGAACAGATGCTGGCGGAGGAGTCGCAGAAACGCGAGGACACCATCGAGATCAGCATCCCGCCCGGGCCGCGCCTGGGCGACGTGGTGGTGAAGGCCGAGAACCTGTGCAAAGGGTACGGTGATCGCGAGCTGGTCGAGAACCTGACTTTCAACCTACCTCGCGGCGGCATCGTCGGCGTCATCGGCGCCAATGGCGCGGGCAAGACCACCCTGTTCCGCATGATCGTCGGACAGGAAAAGCCCGACAGCGGGACTCTCCGCATCGGCGACACGGTCAAGCTGGCCTACATGGATCAGTCGCGCGATGCCTTGAAGGGCGACAACACGGCCTACGAGGAGATCGCGCAGGGCGCGGAGGTCTTCGAGGTCGGCAAGCGCATGATCAACGTCCGAGCCTACGTGTCGGGCTTTGGTTTTCGCGGGCCGGACCAGCAAAAGCGTCTCAAGGATCTCTCGGGCGGCGAGCGCAATCGCGTGCATCTGGCCAAGCTCCTACGCAGCGGAGGCAACGTGCTGCTGCTCGACGAGCCCACCAACGATCTAGACGTGGATACCCTGCGTTCCCTGGAGGATGCCCTGCTGGCCTTCCCGGGTTGTGCCGTGGTCATTAGCCACGATCGCTGGTTTCTCGACCGCATCGCGACTCACATGCTGGCCTTCGAGGGCGACAGCCAGGCGGTGTGGTTCGAGGGCAACTACCAGGACTACGAGGCCGACCGGCGCCGCCGGCTGGGCGCCGAGGCCGCGCAACCCCACCGCATCAAGTACCGCAAGCTCATCCACTAGCCTGCACTGTATCCAATTGCGGTGAGCTCAAGGACCCGATACCCTTATGGGGCCATGATCTCGTACACCGATCTCGATTTTGCGATTGCCCGCTGGAAGGCTCGTGTTGGTGGAGTCTCGGCTCCGGCGGAGCAGGTGATGTCCGGCACCGTTGAATCCGAGGTGCCGGTATCGACAGCTCCGGAATCGCCACACGAGCAAGAGTCCGGGACCGTCACGGACGAGGCGCAGAGCGCCTTTCCCAGCACCGAGACGAGTGAATCGCAGTTCGAGGCGCAGCCGCCAGAGGCAGACGATTCGTTCGAGAAGTGACCCTTCGAGGCTTGCCGTCTAGAAGTACGCCCGGGCGCCAAGGCCGACGTCGATGTCGAAATTGACGGACGGGAACAACCACAGTCCAGGGGCTATTTCCAGGTACACTTCGAGCCAGCGCGGGCGGCGAAAGCCCAGGTCGAGCCCGAGCGGCACGCGGGCGAAGAGCCCGGCCTCGCGGTTGGCGTTGCTGCTGCTGTGCCAGAAGGCGAAGCGGCCACCGGCGCCGGCGTGCCAGTCGAGCCTGACCACCGAATCCACGATCGGCTCCTCGTAGAGGTAGTCCATGTGGAAGCTCACGTACTGGTAGCTGTTGTTGCAGTAGTAGAAGTTCCCGTTGGCGTCCACGCATCGGCCATAGCTCCAGAAGCCGACGCCGAAATCGAGCGCGTCGTTGCGGTCGAGGAAGGCCTTGCCGATGAGCGCGGTCGGGTCGAATAGCTGAACACCGAGGCCGAAGGTGCGGTAGGTCCCGACCTCGGTGGCTCGGGCCGTGCCCGGGGCCGCCGCCATGGTCGCGAAAAGCAGCGCTGAGAGAAGGGTGACGCGTTTCATGCCGGCATCCTATTCGATCCAGACAATTCTCGCCATCAGGCTGCCCTGGCTGGTAGATCCAAGTTCCGACACCGTGACGAGCCATAAGTTTCGAAGCATTTGTTCGGCCGGTCTTCTCCTTGCCGCCGGGGGTTCCTGCCGTGGCGAGAAGTCGGCTGCGCCAGGCGTGCCGGCATCGGTGGCCGTCGCGCCGGTCGCGAAGTCGGCGGCTGTCGCCAAGCCCGCGCCGACCCCGGCACGCGCGCCCAAGTCCAACGACGATGCGCTTCCCGAGGCCTCCGGGCTGCCGCCCGAACGGCGAGCCATCCAGGTCGTGGACGGCAAGGAGCGCGTGGTGGATGCCAACCTGGCGCGCGAACGGGGCCTGACCATCGTCGACCTCTCCGACGATTTCGCCCCCCACATCTTCAAGGACGCCAAGTCCAGCGACGGGGTTCCCTTGCCCAATCGCTACCGGGCCGTGTTCGTCGGCCTGGCCAACGATCGCACCGATGGCGACGGGGATCCTCTGCCGCCTGGCGAGCGCAACTACCTCGAGCTCTACGGCGTGCCGCCTTCGCTGTCGGTCATGCGCAAGCGCTTCTTGGAGGACGCTGCTCGCACCTGCGAGGCAACGGTAGACACGGGCAAGCTTCTGGCCGTGGACGGCATCCAGACGTGGGGCAGGACCACCGAGAAGAAAGAGATGGCCGACCACGCCTACCGTGGTCAGCGGCTGGAGGCCGCGCAGAAGAAGGCCGGCGTGGTCACGCTGCAGGCGCTGGGCGAGAAGGACCCGCGCTATGCCGGCGAGGTGAAGAAGTACCTGCGCACCTCGGCCGAGCTCGTCGCCTTCGCCGAGGTGGAGAAGCGCCTCGTGTGCGAAGGCCTTCTCGACGCGAGCAAGCACAAGGAAGGATCCTACGACGGGGCCATGCGCACGGCAGCCCTGGATTTTCAGCAGAAGAACGCGGTCTTCGCGCAGGCCGACCTCACGCGGGCAACGCTCGAGGCCATGGCGCGACCGCTCCTGGAAAACGATTTTCAGGCCCTGGGTCGCGTGTTGACCGAACGTGCGGCACACGCAGGTGGCATCATCGAGGACGGCAGCGCCATCGAGGCGATGCCGCGCGCGCGACACAACCGGCCGCGCAAGCAACCCACCTACAAGAACAAGGATGGCGTGGCCGTGGTGGTTCCCGACTTGATCGGGCAGGCCACCACCGCGCTGCTCGAGGCTCTTGGCATCGCCTCGGCGCAAGACGCGCTGGCTTTCTTTCGTCGCCATTCGGAAGGCGACTTTCGTTCCCTGCGCGTTGCCGTGCGCTTTCCTCCGCTGCCCGAGTACTACGGGCCGCAGATGGATCTGGTGGCGGAGATCGATCGCGGCGACGTGTGGTACGAATTTCCCTTCAACGACAAGGGCGAACGCAAGGCGCAATACCGCGACCGATTTCCCTCGTTTACGCTCTACGTGAACTGGCGTGGGGAGAAGGTGCCGCTCGTGAGCTGGCGTACCACCATCGGCGGTTGGCGGACGGAGGTCGCGTCCGATGGCGAGCCGTACTACCGCTACAAGGAATCCGACGTGGGCCGCCGCGTATGGCGGTACATCGTGGCCGCGCCAGTGTGGTTGCCGCCAACCTCCGCGCCGTTGTTCCCGATGGTCAAGACCAAGTACGTCGCCGGCGGCTATCCCAAGGTGGTTAACTACGATACGACCGGCCCCGGATACCTGTCGGCCTATGGGCTGGTCGCGGGCATCCACGAACAGCTGCGGCGGCATGGCGAGAATCTCGCGTACTACGACAACGGCATCCGCACCCATGGCTCATTCGACTATCTGTCCGTGCGCGGCCGCTTCTCGCACGGCTGCCACAGGCTGTACAACAACTTGGCCGTGCGCATGTTCTCGTTCGTGCTCAGGCACCGCAAGGCCAAGGCGCTGGGGTCCGTGGCGCTGGGATTCCGGCGCACCTTCTACTTTGAGGGCGAGGTCTACGACATGCGCCTGCCTACGCGCGGGTACTACTTCCAGCTCGATCCGCCCCTACCCGTAGAGACCTTGAAAGGGCGAATCCGGGGCAAATTGAAGCAACCCATCACCGAGTACGTGCAGAAGCCGGGGGTGAAGTACAGCAGCGAAACGCCACCGCCAACGACAGGCGGAGCCGACAGTAAGGCCGGAGGTGGACCGTGAGAATTCGCGGGGAATGGCTACTGATGGCGCTGTTGGCGTGCGCGTGCTCGCGTCCGGCGGACAAGGGCGCCCCGCGAAACGCATCGCAGCCAGCGCCGGTGGCGGTGCCGGCGCAGACGGCGAAACCGACGAAGCCGTCCAAGCCGGCGAAAACCGGGCAACCGGACAAACCGTCGAGTGCGACGGCAGTGGCGCCCGCCCAGCCAGGCGCCGAGCCCGTGAAGGAGCAGCCGAAGATCGAGGAGGTTACCGATCTCAAGACCGAAGAGCGCGAGGCCAATCCCTATTCCGAGACGGTGTCGCTCAAGCTCACCGTCACGCCGCAGGTGAAGGCCCTGGTCATGTGGGGCGGAAAACAGATGGCGCGCCTCGAGCCCGGAAAGATGGACGCGGAGATCACCCGACCGCGCGGCAGCGGTCCCGTCGATCTGGAGATCAAGGCCGTGGGCTTTCTGCCCTACCACACGCGCCTGCACGCCGATCGCAACGACAGGGTAGCCGTGCGCCTGTACCGCCCCGAGGAAGCCCCCAACATCTTCGGTTACAAACGCTCGGCCGAAGCCAAGCAAGCCGAGGCGGACTCGGAGAAGTCGCCGAGGAAAGAGAGTTCGCCGAGGTAGCTCCGCGCGATGTGCAACTTCCGTGGTCTCGTTCCGCCGCACACGCGACACACGGGGTGGTAATCTTCACGGCCGAACGCATGTCCGATTCGGAAAGCGCACCCACGCAGTTGGTGAATGTCGGGCGAGATCCCCTCGCCGACACCATCATTGGCGAGCGCTACCGTGTGCTCGGCCGCATCGGCGAGGGGGGGATGGGGACTGTGTTCCGCGTCGAGCACGTCCTCATGAAGAAGGTGCTAGCGCTCAAGCTGCTGCGGGCGGAGTTCAGCAATGTGCCGGACGCCCTGCGACGCTTCGAGCGCGAGGCGCAGTCGGCGAGCCGTCTCAACCACCCGAACATCATCTCGGTCACCGACTTTGGCCACGGCGCGACCGGCGAGCTCTTCCTGGTCATGGAATTCATCGCCGGCCAGCCGCTCAGCGAAGTGCTGGCGCGCGAGGGGCGCTTGGAAGTCGGGCGCGCCTGCCACATCGCGAGTCAGATCCTGCGAGCCCTCGAGCACGCGCACGCCGAGGGGGTGGTCCACCGCGATCTCAAGCCCGCCAACGTCATGCTGGTTCGCGATGTCGACCCACGCCTCCCCGAGACGGTGAAGATTCTCGATTTCGGTATCGCCAAGATGACCCAGGCCCAGGGCAGCGACGAGCCGCTCACGCGGGGGATGATGATTTTCGGGACGCCCGCGTACATGTCGCCCGAGCAGGCGGCGGGGCAGGAGGCGGACAGTCGCGCCGATCTCTACTCGTGCGGCATCATCCTTTACGAGATGCTCGCTGGGCGGAAGCCCTTCATCGACGAGGATCTGGTCAAGCTGTTGGGCCTGCAGATCACCGCGGCCCCGCCTCATTTCGCGGAGACGGCGCCAGAAGCTCACGTTCCGCCCGCGTTGGAGACTGTGGTCATGCGCGTCCTCGAAAAGGATCGCGACAAGCGCTTCGCCAGCGCGGCCGAGTTCCGCGAGGCGATCGAGGAATCATCCACCGACGTCGCCGAGTTGGGCGCGCGCTTCGCTGCCAAGTCCGTGCGCATGGGTTTCTGGCTGGGCGCCAAGGTTTGGGCCAAGCGGCCGTTGCTCGTCGGGTTATTGCGCAGGGGCTGGGCCTTGGTGTGTCGAGGCAAAACCAAGCTCGACCAACTGGCCATGCCCGCGCTCAAGTACCTGCCCGCGGTCTTGCGTCGATTCGCGCTTCCTGCCATCGCCGTCGCACTTGTGCTCGTGCTGGTGTTTGCGCGGGGTGGGGGGCGAAAGGGCGCATCGCCGAAGCTGGAGCCCCCGAAGCCCAAGCCGGTGGCCGCCGAAATGAAGTCGCCCATCAAGGCCATCGAGGAGAACATGGCGAAGGGACTTCTGACCGAAGCACGCGTGATCATCATGCAGCAGATCTCCGCACACCCGAAGGATGGGCGTGTGCGCTTTCTGCTCGGCAATCTCGAGTTCGCGGACAAGAATCCCGGCGCGGGTTTGCAGGCCTATGAGGAGGCTCTTCGTCTCGATCCCGGCTTGCGCGGCGATGCCGCCCTGCTCATCAACATTCGCAGCGAGCTCGACGACAAGAAGCTGGGGCTCGCCGCTCTTGAGATGATGGTCAAGCAGGTTGGCAAGCCGGCGAGCGATGTTCTGGTGGAACTCGCCACGGACGACATGCGCATGGAATTCCGCAAGCTCGCGCGCGAAGGTTGCCAGGCCATCGGCTGCATCGAAAAGGTCGACCTGGTGAACAGCTACAGCCTCGATCTATCGCAGGCGCGCACCTGCGAGGACAAACGCGAGGCCGTGCAGAAGCTGGGCGAAACCGGAGACAAGCGGGCCATCGAGCCGCTGAAGAAGGCGCGCACCGAGCGCCGCAGCTTGCTCGGAAGCTTGCTCGGCCGCCGTGGACGTTCCTGCGTCGCCAAGGACATCGATGCCGCTTTGACCGCGCTCGGCGAGCCACCCAAGCCTCCGGCGAAGAAGAAGCGGCGGCGAAAGTAGAAGCGACGCTATCTCTTGTCGTACGGCGCCAGGCCCGCGACCAGCTTGTCGAAACCGCGCTTGCCGATGTTCCCAAGATGGGAGCGGCGCAAACGCAGGTCGCGATCGTAGGCGAAGAACACCGGAATGACTCCTTCCCAGTCGGGGTCGATACTCCTCATGAATGCGGCGACATCCACCACCCGGAGGATCGCGCTCCAATGAGAATCTCCCACGCTGCGGGCCAGCAGGGCACCCACGTAGTCCGCGGTCCTCGGGTCGGGGTCGTCAAGCGACACCGCAACGAAATCGATTCCCCTGCGTCTCGATTCTTGCGCCAGCCTGGCGACCAGGGGCAACTCTTCCAGACAAGGCGCGCACCAGGTTGCCCAGAAGTGCAGGATCACCGCGTGCCCCTTGTGGCTGCGCAATTCCGCGCCGAGATCGGCTTCGCTGATGACCTTCGT
>Ga0210133_1000177_pt1 | contig 25888 bp, 19 predicted proteins | sample Joice_ThreeSqC_D_2_FD_184874 | JGI IMG/M metagenome (GOLD analysis project Ga0210133, IMG submission 184874) | Wetland microbial communities from San Francisco Bay, California, USA, that impact long-term carbon sequestration - Joice_ThreeSqC_D1... | ecosystem: Environmental > Aquatic > Marine >...
GGACAGCCCCTAATCTAGCGATGCGTGAACGATGGCGGTCAATTCCTCGTCGGTGAGGACGATGGGGTTGCCGCGCATGCTGCTCGCCACCTTGGCCTTCTCCACCAGCAAAGGAACATCGTCGGGACGTACTCCCATGGCCGAGAGCTTGGGAATGGCCAGGGCTTCCGTCAGGTCGGCAACCCAGCGGGCGGCGTCGGAGCCTTGCGCGAGGAAACGGTTCAGCTCTCGGTAGCGGGCAAGGGAAGGGCTTTTCGGGGCACGCTTTTCGAGGGCGGAGATGTTCGCGGCCATGACCGCGGGAAGAAGCGCGGCGCACACCGCCCCGTGCGGTGTCTTCCACATCCCACCGAGTGGTGCCGCGAAGCCGTGCACGGCGCCGAGCCCGGAATTGGACAGGCACAGCCCGCCGAAGAGGCTGGCCAGGGCTAGATCTTCTCTTCGCTCGGCGTCGAGCCCAAGCTGAAAGGCAGGCAATAGCGATCTGGCGATGCGGCCCATGCCCTCCTTGCCGAGGGCGATGGTGAAGGCGTTCGCGCGCAGCGAGACGAAGGACTCGAGCAGGTGGGAGAGGGCGTCGAGCCCTGTGGCGGCAAGCACGGAACTTGGCATGCCTTCGAGCAGGTTTGGATCGACGAGTGCCAAGATTGGCAACAAGTGCGGGCTGCGCAGGCTGGCCTTGACCTTGGCTTGCGGTGAAGCCAGCACCGAATTCTTGGTGACCTCGGCGCCGGTACCCGCCGTGGTGGCAATGGCGATGCAAGGCAGACCAGGGCGCGGCAGGGGCTTGGCTTTGCCGACTATCTCCATGTGCTCGAGAATGTCGCCCTCGTTGCCTGCGAGCACGGCAATGGCCTTGCCCGCATCGATGGCGCTGCCCCCGCCGAACGCCACCACCGCGTCGCACTTCTTGGCCGTGGCCAGGGCCCGGCCATCGCTGACCATGGCCAGGGTGGGTTCGCCTGGAACGACGAAGCCGACCGCCTCGGCGTCGATGGTGGCAGAGATGGCCTCGCTCCAACGGGAGGAGCGGCCTGTAACGAGAAGAATCCGCCTGGCCTTGAGCGCGGTCAGCGCCGGTCCGACCCGATCGACGACTCCGGCGCCGAATACGATGCGGCCGGGCGAGGCGAGCTCAAACGCGGCCATGGGTCGACCATGTGGCTGAAGGGGTCACGGTCGTGTACGACTTGCTCGTGCGTGGCTCGGCCATCATGGGGGCAACGGTGTCTCGCCAGGTCTGGTAGTGGGCCGTCTGCTTGTGCGCCGCGGCGGCTGCGGGGCCGCGGTACACCTCGAACAGAACGAAGCTGGTGGTGTCGGTCATTTCCTGCATGACATCGAAACGCACGACGCCGGGCTCGGCAAGGCTGGCGGCGGCATTGACCAGGCTGGCGGCGCGGAAGGCATCCACCTGATTGGGTAGCACGCGTGCATACACCATGACCGCGAGGTACGAGTCCGACATGGAAAAACCTTACCATGGAGGCGTGGAATCCGAACCGAGAGCGACGGGCGCCGCTGGCGGCACCGCTGTCACCAAGATCGCGTCCACAAATTCCAGTGTATGATTCGAAGGATGCGTGCCCCCAAATGGCCCCCGACCAAAGCTTGGTCAGCGCATGGGGAAGAACAGGTCGCCGGTGCTTGGGGAAATCCAAGCGCTCCCTTCGCGCCCTGTCCATCGCCTCCACGGTCGCCCGACCGCGGTCGGGGGTATCCCGATGTCGGCCGACTTGGCTTGTGCCTGCTGGTCGGCTTGGTCGGCGCATGTTCCTACGATGTCGGCAAGCTCCGCTCTGCGGGCTCTGGCGACGGAGCCGTGGCGGACAGTCGTGGCAGTCCAGGGCAAGGTGACACCAGCCTGGACACGAACACTGGCGTCGCGGAAGTCTTGCCCGATCTCCCCATTTCGGAAGACGTCGCCGTTGTCGACGATGTTGCGGTCACCGGCGACGTTGATTCGGCGAGCGATGTCCCTCTTCCTCAGGACAGCACGGACTCGCGCGATCTGCCCTTTGCGGGTGAAGTCGGCGGTCCGACGGATGTTCTCGCTGCCACGGACTTGGGGGATGACAGCGATGTTCCTGGCGGCATCGACGGTCCCGCCGGCGGTACGGGCGGGAGTGGAACGGGTGGCGCCACCTGGGACGGCGGCTCGACCGGCGGAACGGACGGCGGTGGCACGGGCGGCGTCACCTGGGATGGTGGCTCGACCGGCGGCACGGGCGGCGGTGGCATGGGCGGCGGCACCTGGGACGGCGGCTCGACCGGCGGAACGGACGGCGGTGGCACGGGCGGCGGCGGAGCTGGCGGAAGCAGCGTGCCCTACCCGGATCCCGATCTGGTGCTGTGGTACAAGTTCGACGAGACCAGCGGGACCGTTGCGTCCGATTCGGCTGCCTTCGGCGGGGTCGCGCGAAATGCCACGCTGATGACGAGCGGGGGCGGCGCGACCGCGCTCTTTTCGACCGTTCACCAGGTGGGATCGCACGCGGTCGATCTGACGCCGTCGGCGTTTTCACCGAGCTGGTACGGAGGTTACGTGTCCATGCCTTCCGTGTCGGCCCTGGCGCCCGACGCCATCACCTTTGCGATCTGGGTCTACCTGAGGGGCAATACCTCGAGCCAGAACTGGGAGCGAATTTGGGACTACGGCAACTCGTCAACCGGGAACAGTTGGTTCTGTCTGACGGCGCGAGCCGGCGATGTGTCATCCGGGCCGGTTCGATTCGCCATGTCCGACAGCGGGCACACGGCCGCCTCGCAACAGTCCATCACCAGTCCGAACGCGCTCAGCCCGAACGTCTGGCACCACGTCGCCATCGTGCTTCCCGCCGGAGCAACCTACACGGGGATCATGTATATCGACGGCGTAGCCGTGGCGACGAAGAGCGGCATGACCCTTCACCTGTCGGACATGGACACCACCAGCAACAACTGGCTGGGACGGTCGGAATTCAGTGGGTCCTACGGCAGCGATCCATACTTCAACGGGCTGTTCGACGACTATCGCATCTACAGACGCGCGCTGACCCAACAAGAGATCACCGACCTGTACGCGGTTCGCTAGCTCCTGATCGCTTCGGCGACCGATGATCGGCAGTCGTGCAAGTTCGAGCACGCCGCCGAGACCTGGTCTACCTGGTCGACTGACTCCACCACGACGATCGAATCCAGCCCGATCTCGAGCATCTGTACCGCCTTCCAGGGTTGCAAGGCAGCCGACCCGGTACTGCTGTACTCGCAGCCGGGCGGTCATGCCTGGCCATCAGCAGCAGCGACTTCTGGTGGCAGTTCGTCATGAGCCTCACGACGCCAGGCACCCTGCTCGTCCGCGCTCGGCACCTTCGCCGATGTGACAGTCGCTACAAGCGTGCGCCGCTTTGAACTGCGAGTCTTTGCCAGATGCCGCCCGCCGGCGCACAATGGCTTCGATGCGGATTCGCATCCTTGATAGGCCAGGGGTCCCCGAGGAGGCGTCGCCGATCTTCGTCGCGACGGCGCTTGTCGCCTGCGCGCTGTTTGCGATGGGGCCGCTGCACGGTTGCGGCGGTGTGACGAAGGCCAATCAAGCCGGCGCAGGCGGCGCCGGGGGTGGCAGCGGAGGAAGCACGGCCAGCGGAGGTATCACGACGCCGATCACGGGCAATGCGTTTGGAGGCGGCGGCTCGACCAATCCGATCGCAGGCACCGGTGGCATTGGCCCGAGTGCGGGTGGCATGGGCGCGGGGGGCAAGGCAACGGGTGGCATCGGGGCGGGTGGCATCGGCGCGGGAGGGACAATCGGCACGGTCTCGGTCGCAACCGGCGGGATCGGGGCAGGTGGCATTGGCGCCGGCGGGATCATGCTGGTCGGCACCGGCGGCATGGGCGCAGGCGGCATCGGCACCGGCGGCGCACCGTCGACGGACGCGGGCGCGGCCGATGCGCCCCCGCCCGCCTGCAGCGAATTGACCACTGCCGGCGACTGCTACTATCGAGGCGATTGCTACACGGTCTACAAGAGCGAGCAGAACTGCGGCTGTGCCACGGCCGGGTGCTGCACGCAGTTCGACCATTGTGCCGAGGGCCGGCTAGCCGACTGCACGGGACCCGCGCTGTGCGACATGGCTACCCCGTATTGCGAGCCCCCCTACGTCGGGTCCTACAAGAACGGTTGCTACGAAGGATGCGTGCAGCAGTACGACTGTCCGGTCCCCGCCTGTCCCGCAACCGCGCCGAAGGACGGCACAGCCTGCGAGTCGGTCGATCACAAATGTTACTACGAGGACTGTGTCGGGGCCGGGCGGACCATGGCCTCATGCGCGGGAGGTCTGTGGGCGGTCGAGAACGGCGCGTGCACGCCCGTCGATTGTCCGGGCGGTGGAATCACGCCCGCGGGGACCACCTGTGCTGCCGGCGAGGTTTGCGTGCGCACGACCTCCACCGGCGGTGCCTATACGATCACCGCCAGCTGTACCCAACAGATATGCGGAACCGGTCCCGTGTCCGTGTCGTGCATCCAGCTTCCCTACAGTGGTTGCTTCGCGAACACCTCCTTGTCGGGCATCGTCGTCAATTGTTCTGCATCGTCGTCTTGCGGCAGCGGCCAGGGCGGCTGTCAGTAGGTTAAAGGGGCATCGTCCGGCGTCCGCGCCTATACTTCTTCCCCGGTGCCCGCATGAGCAACTCCATTCTGGAACGACGGGATTTTCTCAAGATTGGTGCGACCGGAATCGCCGCATCCGCAGTGGCCGCCGGTTGTGCGACCGTAGCGGCGGAGCAGAAGGCAACGCCGCTTGTGTCCGCCGCGCCCGAGCCGCCGAAGCCTACGCCACCGGCCAAGCCCGCGGCACTGGCCAGGCGCGTGCTGGGTCGCACGGGCATCGAGGTGCCCATCGTCAGCATGGGCGTGATGAACGCGGACAACCCCAACCTGGTCAAGGCCGCGCTCGACGGTGGGATCTTCTTGCTCGACACCGCGCACGGGTACCAGGACGGACGTAACGAGGAGATGCTCGGCACCATCCTGCCCGGGCGCAAGCGCGACTCGTTCGTGGTTTGTACGAAGGTGTTCTTGAAGACCCTCGACCGAGGGACCGGCCTCTTTTCCCCACAGACGCGCGGCGAGGAGGTGGCCGAGAAGCTCGACATCAGCCTGAAGCGGCTGGGCCTAGATCACGTGGATGTGCTCTACCTGCATTGCCAGAGCAGCCGCGGCGGCGTGCTCAACGAGGTGGTCATGGCGGCCATGGCGAAAGCCAAGCAGGAGGGCAAGGCGCGGTTCATTGGCGTGTCCACGCACAAGAACGAGCCGGAGGTCATCCGCGCCGCCGTGGAGGGCAAGATCTACGACGTGGTGCTGACATCGTACAACTTCAAGCAGGACCACCATGCCGAGGTCCGCAAGGCCGTTGGCGAGGCGGCGTCGTCGGGGGTCGGCATCGTGGCCATGAAGACCCAGGCAGGCGTGTACTGGGACAAGGAGAAGACCCAGCCCATCGACATGAAGGCCGCGCTCAAGTGGGCGCTGCGCGATCCCAACGTGGCCACCGCAATCCCCGGCTTCACCACGCTGGAGCAACTTCAGTCCGACCTCGAAGTGCTGCACGATCCGGCGCTCAGCCCCGTCGAGAGGGATGCCTTGCAACCACGGGAGATCGCCGGGCTGTTTTGTCAGGGCTGCGAGCAGTGCCTCGAACCCTGCCGCCAGAACCTTCCCATCCCCGAGCTCATGCGCAGCTACATGTATGGCCACGGCTACAAGAATCGCGCGGCCGCGCAATCGCTCGTGCTCGCTCTCGACCTTCCGCGATTCCCGTGCGGCGATTGCGACGCCTGCCCGGTGGTTTGCGCCAAGGGCTTCGACGTGCGCGAGCGTATCCGCGATATCGCGAGGCTGCGCGAGGTGCCGCGGGAGTTTCTCATCTGATGACTGCGTGCGTGCTGCTGGCGATGCTCGCGGTTGTGCCCGGCGCGGGCGACGTTGGGCTGCTTCCCCAGGTTGCCGGCTGGAAATTGGCCTCGCCGCCAGCCAGGTACACCGACGAGAATCTTTTCGAGTACATCGACGGTGGCGCCGAGGCGTTCTTGCAATTCGACTTCCAGGATCTGGTCGCGGCCAGCTACGTGAATGCCAAGAAGATCGAGGTCACGGTCGACATCTACCATCACCGCGACGCCGACCGAGCCTTCGGCATGTACACGCAGGAGCGCCGGCCGGGTAGCACGAAGATGCCGGGGGGGCTCGAAGGCATCGCCGCCGAGGATAACCTGCAATTCGTCGCTGGCGCCTATTACGTCAAGCTGGCGCTACCCGAAGGTGGCGACCGGTCCCTTCTGCCCATGTTCGCCAGGAAGATCGCCGCGAAGATTCCAGGAAGGCGCGAGCCGCCGGCGGTCCTGCAGGCATTCCCGGCAAAGGGCAAGCAACCGCGCGCCGAGAAACTGGCCGCTCGGGACTTCCTGGGCCACGCCTTTCTGCACGATGCCGCCGCGGTGCCCTACCAGAGCGACGGCGCCCATTTCCGCTTGTTCGTGGTCGCGGGCAAGGACGATTCCGACGTGCGCAACATGGTCGCGGCCTACCGGGCACTCGCGAAACTAGCCAAGGCTGACGTTCCACGCGAAGGCCTCGCGACGCTGAAGGACCCGCTCAACGGCGAGGTCTTGCTGGCCTGGAAGGGCCGCTGGCTGTGGGGAGCCGTCGACGATCCGTCCCCGCAGCGCAAGACCCTGGTCGACGAGCTGGGGCGAAATTTGTTCAAACGGTAGGCACCGGTGCCGCCTACTTGCGAGCAGCCGGCTTCTTGAAGGTGAGGAACACCTGATAGGGCAGCAAGCCCTTGTGCTCCTCGTCGAGGACGAGGCCGGCCTTGGTCACGCTGTCGATGAGCTTCGCGCGTGGGATCTTCACGTTCTCGGGCGGGCCCTGCGGCAGCTTGCCCTCCTTGAATTCAATCAGTGCCAGACGCGCACCGGGTTTCATCTCGCCGGCGAGCTTGGCTAGCCACTGCGCGCGATCCGGGACGTGATGAAGCACGTCGCAGATGAAGACCATGTCCGCGTCGCCGGGGACGCCCGGGTCCGAGGGCTCGATCAAGGTGGCATGCACGTTGCGGATGCTTTCGAGCATCGTCTTGTGGTGAATGTGGCGAACCATCTCCGGATCCGTGTCCGCGGCGACGACCTTTCCGCGCGGCAGCTTGGCGGCGAAGCGAAAAGCGAAGTAGCCCGAGCCGGCCCCAACGTCGACGACGGTTTCGTCGCCGCGAAGGCCGAGCGCTTGCACCACGGCGTCGGGCTTCTGCCACACCGCCCGGTCAGGGCGTTCGAGGAAGGCGATGTACTTCTCCACGTCCTTGAACGGGCGCAGGTGATCCGGGTGAATGCCCTTCTTTGCCAGTGGACATTCGATGGGTGTGCCGGCCGGATGTTGGGCAACGGCCACGCCGGCATCGACGACGATTGCCGCATGCGCGCGCACGGCCGGTTGCGGCTTTGCGGGGGGCTTGGACGGCTTCTTCTTGCACGCCGGAGATAGAACACCGAGGCCTGCAAGGGAAACACACAACGCCAAGTCGCGCCTGTTCATCGGTCCATTCTTACACCGGCGCGCAAACGGAGTAACCTGCTTGTCGATCGTTCGATGGAGGCACGGCCATGACTTTTGCAGCGTTGATCCTCGCACAGATGTTTCGCCTGACGGTTCCGCAGGTGCTGGAACCGACGTCCAAGCCTGCGGGGTATGCACGGTATAACCTGGCTGACTTCTCGGAGGCCGTCGAACGCGACGCCGAGCGCTGCATCTGCATGACCACGCGGTTGTCGCCGGCCACGCTGAAGGCGGAGATCCTGCTGGTTAGCGACTGTGAATGCGGCAAGTGACATACCTGTGTCTCAACCCCTGGAGCCCACCATGAACAGCCCCAGAATTCGACCAGCGGTCGCGCACGCATTCATCCTCGTGCTGGCCGCGGGCACATTGGCCTGCTCCGCATCCGGCAGAAGCACGGCGGATTCCGCCGCAGCCGAGGACGCTGGAGCCGGCGGACGGTCTGGTGCCGTGGGTAGCGGTGGCGCGCCCGCGGGTACCGGCGGCGCGCCCGTGGGTACCGGCGGCGCGCCCGTGGGTACCGGTGGCGCGCCCGTGGGTACCGGCGGCGGCACGAGCGCGACCATCGGAGACTCGTTGCTTTCCTCGCTGGGCATGGACACCGTGCTCATCGGCGCGTCGATGACGGATGCAACGGCGGCCCTGGCGCCCTTCGACGGACGGTACCTCTACCTCTCCGGCGGGCTCTTCGACGGCACGGCTCCGTGCGCCTCCTGCGCCACGGCGTGCACGACGGGCGGAACCTCCTGTTCCAACGCCGCCGGGGGCTGTGCCTGGTGGGGCTGCTGGCAGTACGACCAGGACCCGCCCGGCCAGTACGTGGTCGACTTCGTCGACACAAACGAGGCGGCCACTCCCAAACAGATCCCCATGTTCACCTACTACCAGGAGCTGCAGGCCTCGGGCCTGGGCGAGGGGACGGCCCAGGTCGCCGCCCTCAACGACACCGCTTTCCTCACCCGCTACCTGGCCGACTGGCGTTTCGTCTTGCAGAAGATAGGCACGCACGTGGCGTTGCTGCATGTCGAACCGGATTTCTGGGGCTACGTCGAGCAACTGAATTCGGATCCTCACGCGGTGCCCGCCAAGGTCGCGAGCGCGAACGCGACCGACTGCCAGGGGTTCGAGAACAGCGCCGCGGGTTTCGCCAAGTGCATGATTCACATGGTGCGTGTCTACGCCCCCAACGCCAAGGTGGGATTGCACGCCTCGGCGTGGGGGACAAACTTCGACGTGTTCGGCAACAGTGACGCCAAGCTGGACGTGCCGGGCGAGGCGAAGAAGATCGCCACGTTCCTCACCGCGCTGGGAGCCACCGACGGCGACTTCATCGTGTCGGATCCCTCGGATCGCGATGCCGGCTACTACCAGTCCATCGGTCGCAAGACCTGGTGGGACGATACCAATGCCACCCTACCCAACTTTCACCAGGCGTTCACCTGGACGAAGGCGGTCGCCGAGGCGCTCGGCCTGCCGGTGGTGCTGTGGCAGATCCCGGTCGGCAACGTGAGTCAGACCAACACCACCGATCACTGGCAGGACAACCGGCTCGACTATTTCTTTGCACACATGGACGAGGTGGTGGCCGGGCACGTGGTCGGTCTCTTCTTCGGCGCCGGCATGGGCGGCATGACCACACCCGAGACCGACGGTGGAAACCTGGTGAGCAAGACGACCGCCTACCGAGCCGCCGGCGGGGTCAAGCTGGGTCCCTAGAAAGCCTCAGAAGGCGAAGCGGATCGTCAGGTCCGGCTCCACGGCAAGGTGCGCGGAATGGCCGATGAGCCCGATGCCTCGGACCGCGACGTCCACGCCCAGGTAGCGCGTCTTCACCAATTCGAGGCCGACGGTGGCGCCCAGGGCAAATTCGTCGTTGCCGAGGAACCGAGCGTAGCCCAGCCGCCAGCCGAGGTAGGGGTTGGCGAATCGCCGTGTGCCATTGCCCAGGAATTCGGAATACGATTCCCCGCCCATGGTGATCATGAAGATGTCCAGACCCTTGATGGGCGAACCGGTCGAGGTGCGACGCAGGCCATCGAGATCGAGGCTGAACGCCCGATTGGCCCGCAGAGAGATCCCGCCTCCGAGATAACTTTGGCGGGCGTTGTTGCCGCGCATGTCCTCGGCAAAGGCCAGGCGCAGGCTGGGATAGAACTTGGCCTGTGGCTCGACCGGTCCCTGTACGGCGGCCAGATGGGGCGACACGAGGTTCACGTGGATCGTCGATCGAGCCACGCGATCCTTCATCCAGCGAAGGTTCCCCTTCACATGTTCGATTTCTCCTCGCAGCCTCGTCAGCTCGCGCTCGATGGATAGAATGTCGGCGACCCTCTCGGCCTTGGCGAGAATCTGCTCGTAGCGAGCCATGGCGACGTTGAGATTCTCGAGCTGCAGTTGCGCGTCCAGGTACTGCTTGCCAATGTCGCGCGCCTGTACCTGCCTCGAGCGGACCTGGCCAAGTCGTTCCAGGGCCGCCATCATCTCGTCGGTTCCCGGCGCGGCGATGCGAATGAGGAAGCGCCCGCTGCCGTAGCTCGACTCATCGACCACGTCGTCCACGAGCACGCCCCCGTGCTGGCGAACCTGCGTGCGCAGCTCGGCCGCGGCCGTGGCTATTTGCTCCACGACGATGTTCAAGGTCGCTTCGATGTCGAGCATCTCTCGAGGCGCGGCGGACGCTTCCATCTGCGCCATGGCGGGGCCGTGGGCAGGGGCGTCCATCGCAACGTCCCGGCCCGGTGCGAGAACGGAGGCGGCGGCATCCGCCAGCTTGTGCAAGGTGGGTGCACGCTCCGCCTCGGGTTCGGCGGAGGCCACCATGAGCGCCGGGCCTGGCGGCGATTCTTCCGTCGTGCTGGCGGGCAGGGGTGGAAAGCTTGGCATCGCCTTCTCGGCCGGGGCCGCCTTCACCGTCGCACAGGACGAAAGCAGAGCCAGTGCAGAAGCAAGCAATGCCGTGCGGTGCATGGCGGAAGTATCGGTTCAATCCGCCTCCTTGGCAATGCCGGCACCCGCCAGGCCTTGCGGCGATGGACACACAAGCTCACACGCGCGATGCTCGATGGGCTGTGCATTTGCTGGAACTGAGCATCGATCACGCGGCCTTTCCCACCCGCGAGGCCTATCCCTTCAACCTGCCCGTGCTTCAAGAGACCGCAACACTGCGCCTCGATGCGCCGGTGACCTTTTTTGCCGGCGAAAATGGTTCGGGCAAATCGACGCTGCTACGCGCGCTCGCACACCGATGCAACTTCCACATTTGGGAGAACGCCGGGCGGAGGACCGTCGCGCGCAACCCGTTTGCCGAGCGACTGTACGAGTGCCTCGGTGTGCGCTGGGCAAGCGGCGCCGTGCCAGGCTCGTTCTTCGCCGCCGAGATCTTTCGCAACTTCGCCGAGTTGCTGGACGCCTGGGCCGCCACCGATCCCGGCGTGCTGGCGTATTTCGGCGGTTCGTCCTTGACCGAGAAATCGCACGGCCAGTGCAACATGGCATTCTTCGAGAGTCGCTTTCGCATCCCCGGCCTGTACCTGCTCGACGAGCCCGAGAGCGCGCTCTCGCCGCGCCGGCAATTGGAGCTTCTGCGCATCATCGCCGAGGCAAGCGCCCGGGGTGACGCGCAATTCATCGTGGCCACGCACTCGCCCATGCTGATGTCGCTGCCGGGTAGCAAGGTTCTCGGCTTCGATGCCGGCCCAGTGGCGGAGATCGCCTACCGGGACACCGACAGTTTTCGTCTGCACCGGAAGTTCTTCGAGGAGGTCGAGACCGGCCCGACAGAATAGGTACGCCAGGCGAATGCGCCAGTCGAATCACATCCGATTCGCGTTGAAGTTGGTTGCCCTGATACAGTCGGAGGGTTACACGCGCCCCGATGGAACCGAACGCTCCCATGCTCGTATCCTTGCCCGGACTCGCACTCGCGGAAGGGGAGGTGCTGCGCGCGGTGTTCCGGCCGGACCTCGATGCCAAGCTCCGCTACGCGACTTCCACGGTCGCGCTGTCCTCGCGGCAGCTGTGCTGGCGGGCCGGAAATGATCCGTGGACGTCCGTCGTCGTGTCAGCCGCGCTGGCGCTCGAGCGGCGAGAATACGCCGGGCTCGGCGAACTGCGCGTCGTCGACGGCACGCGGACCCTGGCCCGCTTCTTCCACACCCTGGCCGCCGCAAAGGAAGCCGCGGAGTTCTGGGACATGTTCGAGGCGCGGCAGGGCAAGTCGCACGCACGGCCACGGCCCCAGGCTCCGGCCGACGACCTGGACAGCTCGGATCTGCCGATTTCGGGAAAGTTCCCCCTGCTTCGGCTGCTGCGCTTCGCCCGCCCACACCTGGCAGCTGTGCTGTTCGGGCTGTTGCTGACGCTGGCGAGCACCGCGGCCGGGCTAATTCCGCCCTATCTCACCATGCCACTCGTCGACAATGTGCTGGTGCCTGGGCAAGCGGGACAATTGACCCTCAAGGCCGCGTTGCCCATGGTTCTTCTCTACCTCGGCGGACTGGGGGGCGCCGCCATCGCGGCCTGGCTTCTCGCTTGGGCGCAGGGCGCGCTGCTGGCGTTCGTGACGGAGAAGGTGGCCGCGGATCTGCGCAACCGCACCTTCGCGCATCTGCAGAGGCTGAGCCTGGAATACTTCGGCGGCAAACGCACCGGCGATCTCATCGCGCGCATCAGCTCGGACACCGACCACCTCTGCTCGTTCCTCTCGGACACCTTGGTCGACTTCGTCACCGATGTGCTGATGATCGTCAGTACCTGCGTGGTACTGGTCATGCTCGATCCGGTGCTCGCGGTTGCAGCCATCGTCTCGTTCCCGCCCATCGCCTGGCTCATCATCAAGATCCGCGGCAAGTTGACCCACGGTTACCTGCGTGGCGGGCGGGTGTGGTCGGCCATGACCAACATCCTGGCCGACACCATTCCGGGCATTCGCGTGGTCAAGGCCTTTTCGCAGGAACGGCGCGAAATCGAGCGCTTCGCCCAGGCCAACCAGCGCATCGTCGAGGTCAACAATCGCAACAACAAGCTGTGGACATTCTTCTGGCCGCTGGTCGCCCTGCTCAACCAGGTTGGGTTGCTTGTGGTGTGGGCCGTGGGCGCACGGCAGGTGCTGCACCATGAAGTCACGGTCGGCGTACTGACCGCCTTCATCGCCTACATCAGCCGCTTCTACACGCGCGTCGAGAGCATGAGCCGCATGCTCACGGCTACCCAGCGCGCGTCCGCGGGCGCACAGCGGCTCTTCGAGATCCTCGATCGCGTGCCGAGCGTGCTCGACCCGAAGGATCCCATCGCCGTCGGCGAGGTGCGCGGCGAGATAGAGTTCGAGCGTGTCTCCTTTCGCTACGGCAGCCGGCAGGTGCTCGACGACGTCAGCTTCAAGGTGACGCCCGGACAAATGATCGGCATCGTCGGACATACCGGCTCGGGCAAGAGCACGGTGGCCAATCTCCTATGTCGCTTCTACGACGTGTCGGCGGGCGCCGTCCGCGTAGACGGCAACGACATCCGCCGGCTGTCCATCGAGGCATATCGCAAGCACATCGGCATCGTGCTGCAAGAGCCATTCTTGTTCTTCGGCACGATTGCCGACAACGTCGGCTACGGGCAGCCCGGAGCCGGCTTCGGTCAAATCATTGAGGCCGCGCGCGCCGCGCATGCGCACCCGTTCGTGCTGAAGCTGCCCGAATGCTACGACTCGCTGGTGGGCGAGCGCGGCCAGTCGCTGTCTGGTGGCGAGCGCCAGCGCATCGCCATCGCGCGCGCCATCTTGGTGGATCCGCGCATCTTGGTGCTCGACGAGGCGACCTCCGCGGTGGACACCCAGACCGAGCGCGAGATCCAGCGGGCGCTGGACAACGTGGTCGCCGGCCGCACCACCATCGCCATCGCCCACCGACTCAGCACGCTGCGCAAGGCGGACATGTTGCTGGTCATCAAGGACGGCCGCTTGGCCGAGCGCGGAACGCACGCGGAATTGCTCGCCCTCGATGGTGAATATGCGCGCCTCCAGCGTGCCCAGGCGTCCGCGGCGCGGCGATCTGAGGCAGGCTTGGTGGAGGACCTGGAGCCCGAGGACATCGAGAGCCGGTCGCTGCCACCCATCGAGGTGTCCCGGCTTTCACTCGAACGTGAGGCCAACGGCAACCTGTGGGCCACCCACGGGGGCGACGATGCTCGCACGTTGGTCGTGCCACGCCGTTGCTTCCCTCTCACGCACCCCGATGGTTTCGTGTGCCTCGTCGACAGCCACGGACAGGATCGTGCGTGCATCGAGGACCCCGCGACGCTGGCCGAGGGATCCCGGCTGGCTCTGCTGTCGGCGCTGGGCGAAAGCGAATTTTTGCCACGGGTCACGCGCATCGAGCGCGTGGTGCATGAGGCGACCTGGTCGAGGTGGCAGGTGGAAACAGATCGCGGTTCGCGCACCTTCGTCGTTGAGCAAGAGGATCACATCCGCCGCCTGGACGACGGCCGCCACGTCATCACCGACTCGTTCGGCATGCGCTTTCTCGTGCCCACGCCCGACCAGCTCGATGCCCGCAGCCGCCGCTGGCTCGGCCGCTATTCCTAGCCGGCCGGCTAGACTTGGAAGAGCTCGGTGCTCAGGTACTTCTCGCCGCGGTCGGGGAAGAGGGTGACGATGGTGCCCGAGTCGATCTCGGTGGCGATCTTGCGTGCGGCGTACAGGGCCGCGCCGCTCGACATGCCAGCGAAGATGCCTTCCTGGTGGGCGATCTGGCGCGCGAGATCGAAGGCGTCCTCGGTCTCGATCATGATGTGGCGGTCGATCTTGGCGGGATCGTAGATCGCGGGCACGATGGCCTCCTCCAGGTTCTTGAGACCCTGGATGTAGTGTCCGCGCACCGGGTGGGCGCTGACGATCTTCACCGAAGGTAGGCATTCGCGCAGCGCGAGCCCGACCCCCATGAGGGTACCGCTGGTGCCGAGCGACGAGACGAAGTAGTCGAGCTTGCCGCCGGTTTGGCGCAGGATCTCCTGGGCCGTGCCCAGGTAGTGGGCCAGTTGGTTAAAGTGGTTGGAAAACTGGTCGGGCATGAAGTACTTGTCGGGAAACTCACGCACGAGCTCGCGCGCTTTCATGATGGCGCCATCGGTGCCCAAATTTGCCGCGGTCAGGGTGACCTTGGCGCCGAAGGCCGCGATCATCTTGCGCCTTTCCACCGAGACCGCCTCGCTCATCACGATCTCGACCTGGTAGCCCTTGACCGCGCCGATCATGGCCAGGGCGATACCGGTGTTTCCGCTGGTCGGCTCCAGGATGATCCTGTCCTGTGTGAGCGAGCCCTCTTGCTCGGCCTGCTCGATCATCTTCAACGCGATACGATCCTTGATACTGCCCGTGGGATTGAATCCTTCCAGCTTGGCGTAGATGGTCGCGTTGGGGTTGGGGCACATGCGCCGGATGCGCACCATGGGCGTGCTGCCGATGAGGCCAAGGATGGAATCCGCAGGTTGGTCGAAGGACATCAGGGCGGGGAAAGGCTTCACGACCGCTTTACTTTCCCGGTTGCGTATTCGTCGAGCAGCTCCTCCATGCGGCCGAACACGTCGGTCATGGTGTCCTCGTCGGGCAGGAGCGTGATGCGGAAGTGGTTGCGGTAGGGCACGTTGAAGCTGGTGCCCGGGGCAACCAGCACGTGCTTGCGCTCGAGCAGGTCGATGGCGAACTGCTGGTCGTCGAAGCCGGGCATCTTGTCGAGATCCACGCCGGGAAAGGCGTAGATCGCCCCGCGGGGCGGCAGCAGCGTCAGGTACTTGCTGCGCTTCACGCCGTCGATCACGGTGGCCCGCGTCTGGAAGAGGCGGCCGCCGGGACGGATCAGATCGAGGATGGACTGATAGCCCCCGAGTGCCGTTTGCACGGCCCACTGCCCGACCACGTTCGAGCAAAGGCGCAGCGACATGATGGTGTCGAGTCCAAGCATGTAGTCCTGTGCGTGGTCCTTCTCGCCCGAGAAGCTCAGCCAGCCCACGCGGAAACCGCACGAGCGGTAGACCTTGGATAGACCGCCGAAGGTTCCGCACAGGGTGTGCTTGACCAGGGTCGCCACGGGGGTGTACTCGGCTCCTTCGTAGGTGATCTGGTCGTAGATCTCGTCGGTGAGGACAACCAGGCCGTGCTCTTCCGCGATGTTCACCATCTCTTGCAGCACTTTGCGGGGATAGACCGCGCCGGTGGGGTTGTTGGGCGAGATGATGACCAGCGCGCGCGTGCGTGGAGTCACCAGCTTGCGCAGCGCCTCGAGGTCGGGAAGCCAGCCGAGCTCCGGCCGGCAGGGGTAGTGTACGGCCTTGCCGTCGTTGAGGTGTGTTGCCGCGGTCCACAGCGGGTAGTCGGGGCTGGGGACCAGCACCTCGTCGCCCTCGTTGAGTAGCGCGCGCAGCGAAAAGAGGATGAGCTCGCTGACGCCGTTGCCCATGAAGACGTCGTCGGCGGTGGTGTTCATCACGCCGCGGTTCTGCTGCTGTAGGACCACGGCCTCTCGCGCGGGAAAGATACCCTTCTGGTGGCAGTACGCGTCGGAATCGCGCAGATTTTCGATCATCGCCTGTCGCATGGATTCCGGCGCGCGGAAGCCGAAGGCCCCGGGGTTGCCGATGTTGAGCTTGATGATCTCGAGCCCTGCCTTTTCCAGCTCCAACGCGCGGCGGGCCAGCGGTCCGCGGATTTCGTAGCGAACGTTGGCGAGGTGGGAGCTGGGCTTGATGGGTACGGACTTCATAGGAATCTTGCCAAGATAGACCACTGGCCGCGAATCGGAAAGTCTCCGCGGTGTGTCGGAAGGCGAGTGCGTGCGCTCACGCCCCGTAGCCTCTGCCGTTCACCCCCCCATGCTATGATTTGAATGGGTTCACATTCCAGTCCCACGAGGTGTTGAGGTAACCGTGAAAACTCATCGAGCCATCATTCTTGGCCTTTCTGCGCTGGTGGCCGCCCAGGCCTGCGCCTCGGCCCACATCGAGAATCCGGGTGGCAGCGGTGGATCGGGGCCGGGCGGCTCCGGCGATGGCGGCGCCGGGGGCGGAAGCGTCATCCAGATCAACCTGGATGCAGCTCCTCCACCACCGCCCGACACGCGCAGCGCGGAACCGCTCCCCGATCTAACGGGCTATCAGTGCGACGATGCCGGCAATTGCACCCGCTGTGAGCCAGTCCGCATTCTGTCTCTGGGACAGCCGGCGAAGTATGGCGCGAACAGTGGCAGCACCGACAACACGGATGCCTTTCAGGACTTCATGAACAGCAACACCAACGGCACCGCAACCATGAAAATGATGACGACGTTCACGCCCATCACCGCCGAGCTTCTCGGCCAGTACGACGTCGTCATCTTGCAGGCACTTTACGACAACCCCTATGACCCCAATGGGCTGTGGAAGTACACCGCCGCCGATGCCACGGCCTTGCACGCTTGGGTGAGCAACGAAGGTGGCGCGCTCATCGCCATGTCGGGCTACTTCAGTGATACGGCGGTGGAAATCCAGCCGCTCAATCAGCTGCTGGCTCCTTTCGGCATCACCTACGATTCGGACACTACCTACCCCAGCAATGATTGTCCCAATCCACCCAGCCTTTGCTATTGCTCCTATGGATCGATTCCGTTCTCCGACTGGACCGACACGGTTGTCGACATCACCAAGAATCTGCAGAAGGTCGGCGTGTTCATGGGGCGGTCCATCACGTGCAGTGGTTCGGACTGCCTGACCGTCGCGACGAACACCGTCGATACCGGCGCGCAGTCCAACATCGTCGGCGTGGCCAAGGTGGTCGGAGACGGCCGGGTCTTCGCCTGGGGCGACGAGTGGGTCACCTACACCAGCCAGTGGGGTTTGACACCGGATGTTCAATACGACGATGCCACCAAATTCGCCCAGTGTGTTGGCTACACACCGATGACCTCGTACACCGTCCCGCAGTTCTGGTACAACGTCTTCCGCTGGGTCGCCCAGACCTCCTGCCTGACCATCGTGGTCCCTCCGACGGCCGGCTCGGTACCTCAGATTATCTATTGAGATGGTAACCCTGAAAGGGTTCCCAAACCCTCCCGCGATGGGCCGCGGCGAGCAAAGCTCGCCGGCTCCCCGGGGGATTCCGGCGTGGTGCAACTCGAGAGAGACATCCTTCGCGTTTGGCCTGCCTCGCGAGGCGTTGCGGCTTTGGCTCGCGATGGCTTGGTTCCTGACCGAGACTGGCCGCGGCTACTGGCACCCGTGACGCTTGGCCTTGAGCTCTTTCATCTTCTGGATGTTGGCTTTGGCAACCGGCGGTAGCTTGGCTTCGGAGAAGGTTGGATCCGGCTTGTACCAGAGAAGCGCTCCGAACTGTTTCTGCCACTTCGGCTTGGAGAAGACGTAGCCGAAACGGGCGAAGATGCAGTTGCGCAGCTCATCGTAGGCGTCGCAGGCCGGCACGTCGTTGAACGGGAAGTCCATCTCACAGAAGGTGTCGTCGTACTTCTTGCACAACGTGCAGGCGTTTGCGACCAGGTCGTCATACGCGTAGAGGGTGAGCAACGCGCAGGAGTCGGCACAAGTCTGCGCGTCGAGTGTGGGTCTGCCGGGCGCGCTCGGGGTAGTGGCCTTCGCGGCTGGAGCGGCAGAGTTTCTCCCGTGGCCGCCCTCCTCCTTGTCGCGCAGCAACCGCACGATGTCTTCGTGCCTCCCCACGGCGGCTCGGTCCATCGCCGTACGTCCTTGAGGATCCTTCGCGTGCACGTCCGCACCCTTGTCCAAGAGCAGCCGGACCAGTGCCATCTGGCCAGAGTCGGCCATTGCCATCAGGACCGTCGTTCCCGTCGCATCCTTGGCGTTCATGTCGGCGCCCTTGCCCAGGAGGAGCTTCGCGACCTCGCTGCTCTTGGCCAGCATCAGCGCGGTCGCACCTCGCGAATTGCGCACGTCCACGTCGGCACCTTTGTCGAGCAGCAGCTTCACCAGCTTGGGATTCTTGGCGAGCATCAATGCCGTCATTCCCTTCACATTCTTGGCATTGACGTCGGCGCCCTTGTCGAGCAGGAGCTTTGCCACCGCCGGAGAGCCGGGTGCGGTTGCGGTTGCTGCACCCATGAGAGGCGTAATGCCCAGGTCGTTCGCATGATTCACCGGCGCACCGTGGTCGAGCAGGAGCTTCACCACCTTCGGGTCGCCGCTGTTGGCGGCCCATGTCAGCAAGGGCACGCCTTCTTCGTCCTTGGCGCTTGCGCTCCCGCCGGCCACGAGCGCCGCCTTGGTTTCGGCAAGATCGCCGGCCATCGCCGCACGGATGAGCCGGGCATCCTTGTCGTCAAGCAGAGGTAGGGCCTCGCTGGGCCCGGCATTGTCGCCCTCTTCCTCGCTGAACCCGGCGAAGACGTACGGAGCAGATTTTTCGCTGCGGTACCTGACGCCGATCTTCAGGACCTTCTTGCCGCCCGAGGTCCTCACCGTGACTTCCAGTCGGTAGATGGTTTCGAACCAGTCGCCTTCCGACCGAAAACGCAACGAGGGGAGCCTCATGATCGACACGATCTTCTCGGTGGGATGTTGCTTGGGCCACTTTGCCTCGAGATCCGCCGCGGCTTGGTTCCAACCCGGTGCAAGCGGCGCAGCCAAGGCGAGGGACGGCAGCGCCAACATGGCGGCCACTGCCACGGTCATTCTGAGCTGTTGCATGTGCACTCTCCTTCTCGGGCAAGGTCCCCCACGACCGATTATGCCTTGCTTCGGCCTTTCGCCGAAGCCTGATGCCGGACAATGCTGTCGCGGTCCGGTCGCCTGCAATCGCTCCTTTGGCCAGCAGACCCGTCGCTTTCCGATCGAGCACCCGCTGGTACGCGGCTTGCTGTGGTCTGAAACAGGAGGTTGCCATGACCAAGAACCAGCGAAGCGCGAGACTCCCGGCACTGGTGCTCTTGTTGCTCGGGCTCCAGCCGGCCTGCAACATGGCCACGGGGAGCATTGCTTCGGGAAACATGGGGGGCAGCATGTCTGGCCCGGCCCTGTCGCCCCAGGTTCCGCCGACCGCTGACACGAACAGCGGCGACAAATACCAGGCGGTTGGCACAAATCCCTTCACCGTTGCGGCCCACGATCCGTGGTCGACGTTCGCCGTCGACGTGGACACCGCGAGCTACGACATCTTTCGCCGCGACGTGAACGACGGCGTGCTGCCGGATCCTGCCAGCGTGCGCCTGGAGGAGTACGTGAACAACTTCGCGTACGATTACCCGGCGCCGGCCGCCAGCGCGGACGTGCCATTCTCCATCGCGCTGGCTACCTCGCCGCACGTCCTCGACCGCGGCACATCGCTGCTGCGAGTCGGTCTGCAGGGCCAGGACCCGCCTCCTTTCGAGAACAAGCCGGCCAATCTCGTGTTCTTGATAGACACCTCGGGCAGCATGAGCGGCTCGGACAAACTGCCCTTGGTTCGCTACGTTCTGACCCGGACGCTCGACATCCTGGCGCCGACCGACACGGTAGCCATCGTCACTTACGCGGGCAGTACCGGCGTGGCCCTGCCGCCTACCCCGGTCTCCCAGCGCAACTCGATCGCGGCGAAGATAGAAACCTTCACTGCCGGCGGCAGCACCAATGGAGCCGGCGGGCTCGAGCTGGCCTACGCTCAGGCGCAGGCCGGCTTCATCCAAGGCGGCATCAACCATGTCCTTCTGTGCACGGACGGCGATTTCAACGTGGGGCTCTCCAGCACGACAGACCTGGTTGCCATGATCGAAGCGGAGCGCAAGACCGGCATCACGCTCACGGTTCTCGGCTTCGGCAGCGGCAACCTCAACGACGAGATGATGGAGGCCATCAGCAACAAGGGCAACGGCGTGTACGGTGTCATCAGCAGCGAGGAGCAGGCGGACCGCTACGTCAGCGAGCGCATGTTGTCCACGATCGTCCACATCGCGAAGGACGTGAAGATCCAGGTCGAGTTCAATCCTGCCCGCGTGTACGCCTATCGCCTCCTCGGCTACGAGAACCGGGACATTGCGGATCAGGACTTCCGCAACGACGTCATCGACGCGGGCGAAATAGGCGCTGGCCATCGCGTGACCGCGCTCTACGAAATCGTGCCGGCGGGCGGCAGCATACCCGCGCGGCCGGGTGCGCCGGCCGTGGTCGACGGCGCCGCGCCAGAGGACCCCCTCGAAGTGGCGCAAAGCGATCTGGTTTTGGTCAAGATCCGCTACAAGACCCCCGGCGCTGCGGAGACCGACCCTGCACGCGAGGTGCACGCCAGCATCCCAGGCGATGCCATCCCTGCCCAAAACGCGGCGGATCGGGATACCCAGTGGGCGGTGGCGGTCGCAGCCCTCGCCGAGATTCTCAAGGGCAGCCCCTACGGCGAACCCGAGGCCCTGCCTCAGATCGCCACCATCGTGGGCGCGGACGCCACTCGCGACGCCGACCGTAGCGAGTTCTCGACACTCTTCACCAAGGCACGGGCTCTGCTCGGCAAGTAGGCGAGGCGCATCCGGCTCGGCCGTCGATCGTGACCGCTGCCCGCGAACCACTCTTCGAGTGGCGGGCTCAGATTGTCCGTTGACACTTCCCATTTCAACTAGGCTCCGCGCTGGTCAGGCCAAGGTGAGGGAGGATGCGGCGCACGCTCGCGGGGTCACAACGGCGAGGATACTCGGCCGGCCGTTACACATGGGCCTTCGAGAACGACAACAAGAAGCATGTGCTTGAGCAGGACTGTTCATGGCAGCCGGCCGAACCGGGGCCTACCGCTCGGGTTGAGCTCGCGCGCTTCCGCAAACTCGGAGCGCCCAATCACTACAGGGGGGCAGTCCTTCTACGGCATGGTGTGCTGGTTGCCACCAGCTACCGTCTTCACAGCGCCTCCACCAACGGCGGCGGCGTCAGACGCTCGGACTGGTACGAGCCCGTACCCTCCGGCAGGGTGAGCTGCCAGACGATCTGGCCGTCGGAGGGACGGACTTCGAAGATGCGGGTCTTCTCGGTCGGGCTGCGGAACCCAGCTGTCACCAGGACGTTGCCGTTGGCCAGCCGATCGGCGTCGCCCCAGTAAGGCGTGAGCCACGTGTTCTTGTACCAAGCGTCGACGTTGTAGTTGCCTGGGAACTCAAAGGTCGGGGTCGCCACCATGGTCGCCTCGTCGAGCTTGAACTCGATGGCGCGCGAGGTGGGGCTGCCGGGCGGGGGAACGACGGCCCCGTAGTTGTTGTCGAAGACCATGATGGTGCCGTCGGCGTGGATCTCCGGATCGTGCTGGTCGGTCACGGCGGCCGTGGCCGGGTCGAAGGCGAAGTCTCCCCCCGACTCTCCCCCGAGCACCCAGATCACCGCCTGATCGCCCGAGCGCTTGGCCTTGATGACCCCCTGGTACCGACAGCTCAAGTAGAGGACATCGTTCGCCGTGTCCACGGTGACCGAGTTGGGATGACACCAGTCCCCGGTCGCGTTCGCGGGCAGCACCATGTGGTCGAACAGGTTCCACGACCAGGCGACCTTGTTGGCCGGCGTCAGCTCTTGAACCAAGGCGCCAATGACGCCCGCGCTGTTGGTCAGGTTACGGAAGATGACGTAGTTGCCGTTCTCGAGCTTGCTAACCAGGTGGGACATCGGCGCGATGTTGGGATCGGTGCTCGATCCGCTCGGCGCAGGCGGCGGTCCCTGCCAGATCACCTTGCCCGCGAGGTCGATCTCCTTGGCCGGCTCGTTCGAGGACGGTCCGAGCAACACGTTCTGGTTGGGAAGTCGCTGCGCGTAGACGTCACCGCGCACGTCGGGGGTGGTGCCGTTGACGAAGTACCACACCGGGAAACCTTCCATGTCATACATGGCGACGATGCCGGGAACCGTGCCGGTGAAGCCCATGCCATGGTCCGCGACGCCTGGTTTGGTGGGCATGATGTTTGTGAGGGTCCACCCGGCTTGCGCGCCCGACGTGTCGGAAGCCGTCTGGGTTGCCACCGGCAAACCCTCCGGCAGCTTGCCTGTGGTGTAGTTTCCCTCCGCGTTGCCAGACCCAGCCGAGTTGGTTGACACCGCCTTGATCAAGTATTTCTTCTCTGCACGCATGCCGATGACCAGAACACGGTGCTCCGTCGTGCCCTCGGCGGAGACGATGCGGAACTGGTAGGTGTCCTGGCCGAATTGCACCTCGGAGTTGGCCGCGACGTCGCTCTTCCAGCTCACGTAGCACGAGAGGGTGTTGTTGGGATTGGGCTCGATGAGCAGGCCCGACACGGCGGGTGCCGAACTGCCCGGCACCGCGCTGTCCACCGCGCTGTCGGAGCCACCGCCGGTGGAGCCCCCTTTCGCGCTGGTCGAACCACCGGATGCGTTTCCGCCCGAGCCGGAGTTGCCACCGCTTCCACTCCCCGCCGCACCACCCGAGCCCGCCGCACCGCCCGAGCCAGCCGCGCCGCCGGAACCCGTCGCGCCACCGGAACCGGTTTGGCCACCCGAGCCGGTGGTGCCGCCGGAAGCGCTTGCGCCTCCGCTGCCGGTCGCGCCGCCCGTAGCGCCCGCACCGCCGCTTCCGGTCTGTCCGCCGCTGCTCGACTGGGCACTACCGCCGGTGCTGGGATTGCCGCCCCCGCAAGCCGGAAACTGGATGGCGACCAGCCCGACTAGTCCGACCGTAAAGAAATAACGCTTGCACCGACGATTCGTCACACTCTTCATGAACGCCTCAACCGATTTGAGTAAGCAGCGAGGCGGCATTTGACACGAGCAGCCACGTGATGGCAAGCCGTATTCTTGGCTGCTGGCGCGCGCGGCTGTCGGGTGGGCACCGCATCTCTGATCTTTCGATGGAATTTTGGGTCAGCTATGCCGCTATGCCGGCGTCGAAGGTGGCTCTTGCCACTGCGACGTCGGACCACGATTCAGGCAGACGATTCGGGCTCGTGGACACGAGCGCTCCCTGCGAGATTCTTCTGGACGCGCAAGGTAGCCAAGGCAGCCGCCAGCCAAACCAATCCAATCGACTGTCATGCTTCTGTCACGACCGTGTTCTCCGCTTCATCGGCGGACTGGCGGTCCTGATTGGCAGGGCCGATCGTCATCAGCAATCGGCCGAGCACGACTGCGAGGATCGCGGCCGCCCCACTGGAAAGGAGCACACCCAGCTTGGCTGCCGACAGGTGTGAGGCTTCGGTGAAGGCAAGTTGGGCAATGAAGAGCGCCATGGTGAAACCGATGCCTGCAACCATTCCCAGCACGAGCAGGTGGGGGAGGCGGAGGCCCGACGGCAGTCTGCTGATGCGAAGGCGTAGCGTAAGACCGATGGCGAGCAATACGCCGACGGGTTTTCCCAGAGTCAGTCCGATGCCGACACCCGCAGCGATGGCGAAAGCGGAGCTGTCGAGGACGGTGTCGGAGAGCGAGACCCCGGCGTTGGCCAAGGCGAAGATGGGCATGATGGCGAACGCAACCCAGGGGTGCAACGACTCGATCAGGCTCTCGGCGGGGGAAAGTGTCTCTCGGCGAGCCAGATCGATCTGGCGTAGCGATCCGGTCAGCGCATGCGTGGACAGGTCGGCCGGGGCGAGGACGGCCAAGTGCTCGAGCTCCCGCCGCACACCGCTTTGAAGCCCGGCGGGGCCGATCCATGCGCGAACCGGGGTGAGCAACCCCACGATGACGCCTGCCAGGGTGGGGTGAATACCCGCCGCGTAGATCCCGGACCACACGGCCACCGATGGAACGAGGTAGCCGACCTTGCTGCGCACACCGAGGCGCTGCATGAGCAAGATAAGGAGCCCGCCGGCCGCGGCAACGACCAGCCCCAAGACGGAGATTCCCGACGAGTAGAAGAGCGCGATGATCACGATGGCCCCCAGGTCGTCCATCACGGCGATGGCGAGGAGCAAGACCCGCAAGGACGAAGGCACACGCTTGCCCAGCAAGGTCAGGATTCCGACGGCGAACGCGATGTCGGTCGCCATCGGGACGCCCCAGCCAGAGCGAACGTCCGGCGCCCCGGCGAAGATAAGGTACAACGCCGCGGGTACGATCATCCCGCCGAGCGCGGCGGTTGCAGGAAGCGTGGCCCGGCGCCACGTCGAAAGCTCCCCGTGGTGGATCTCTCGGCGGATCTCCAGCCCAACGACGAAAAAGAATACGGTCATCAGGATGTCGTTGACGACCCAGGCGAGTGAGCGCTCGAATGCCCGCCCGCCAACACGCACGCCGATCGGGATGTCCCAGAAACGAGCGTAGCTCTCCTGCCACGGAGAATTCGCCCAAGCCAAGGCGACTGCCGCTGACGCGAGCAACAGGATGCCGCTCGCGGCCTCGATGCGCAGGAATGTCTCGAGCGGGCGCCAGGCGAGGCGGGCCACGCGAATCAGGGGCTCCCATGCCTCGGGCGGAGCAGGAGGCGGGACATCGGCTTGCGGAGGTGGGTTGCGAATCATGAACGATGCCGTCGGCGGGGGAAGGCAGGGTTTGCCGTCCGGTAATCGTATTCCGATCAGGGCAGGCATGCACACACCGCTTGACGAATCGGCTGGGGCCCTTACGGGGTAGGCGGGCAAAGCCCGTCTCCACCTGCGCGTTCAGGGGAACCCGGCAGGGGGCTTTCGGGAGCCCCTACTCCGGGCTGCCGCGCAGGCGCCAGATCACCTGTGCCGAGGCGATCACGAGCAGTGGGGCCGCAATGCCGAGGGCGTGAATGAGCGCAAGCTTCGGCAGGCCCACGAGCGCGTAGGCCAGGAAGGCGAGAATGAAGAAGTCGCGCCGGCCGATGCTGTAAAGGACGATCAAGGGGCTGATGCGGGTGCTCGACAGGCGCGTCTTCATGTTGTCGCTGCCCGTGAGGCGCCAGCGCACCTTGATGATCTCGCCGCCCTCACCCTGACGGCGGACCTCGTTGAGCGCGACGATGTCGTACACGATGTGCATGAGGCTCGCGATGAGCCCCGCGGACAGAAGGAGCGTCGAGCCGGTCGCACGATTGAGGCCGATGCCGAGACAGGCGAAGATGGCGATGTTGAGGCCGTCGTCGACCAGGGTGTCGAGCCACTCGCCGATGGCGCTCTGCTGGAAGCGGACGCGTGCCAACTCGCCATCACACCCGTCTAGAATCGACTGGAGGTGGGCCAGGAAGAAACCCCACACCATGAGGGCGTAGTTGCCGGTGGCGATGCACAGGGCGCCAAGCAGACCCACCATCGCCGCACCGAGCGTGACCTGGTTTGGCGTAACGGGCAGGTGGCAGAGCAGGTGGCGCGTGATGAAGAACGAGACCGGCTTGTTGAGGTAGCGCGCCACGAAGCCGAGATCGCCGCGCATCAGCTCGGCGAAGAC